>ENA-UEQL01000445-UEQL01000445.1-human-gut-metagenome-genome-assembly--contig:-NODE-445-length-29205-cov-5.563272_pt1 | contig 29205 bp, 32 predicted proteins | sample MGYA00242905_ERZ507926 | MGnify/ENA primary metagenome ERZ507926 (study PRJEB26167, sample SAMN06115531) | human gut metagenome | host: Homo sapiens | place: China:Henan | collected 2015-09-09 | study...
GGGGCGGTATCGCCGGCCGGCGCCCCTCCCCACCCGCGGCGGGGAGGCCCTTGCCCCCATTATACCACAGGCCGGAAAAAAGCGCCATCCCGCAGGGGACAGCGCTTTTACTAAAATTTCGGGTTATTCCTTGACAAGCTCCTTGACCGAAGCGGCCAGACCCGCCATCCCCTGGATCTCGCTGGGAATGATGATCTTGGTCGCCTGACCGTCGGCCGCCTTCATAAAGCTCTCGTAGGCCTTCAGCGTCAGCACTTCCCGGCTGGGACAGGCCTCGTTCAGCAGGCGGATGGCATCGGCCTGCGCCTTCTGCACCAGCATAATGGACTCGGCTTCGCCCTGGCCCTCACGGATCTTCTTCTCCTTCTCGGCCTCCGCCAGCAGGATAGCCGCCTGCTTTTCGGCCTCGGCATTGAGGATCTGGCTCTCCTTCTTACCCTCGGCAATGAGGATCTGGCTGCGCTTTTCACCCTCGGCGCGCAGGATCGCCTCACGGCGCTCACGCTCGGCACGCATCTGCTTCTCCATCGCGTCCTGAATGTCACGCGGCGGCACGATATTCTTGAGCTCCACACGGTTCACCTTGATGCCCCACTTATCGGTCGCCTGGTCCAAGGCGGCGGTAATGCGGCTGTTGATGACGTCACGGGAGGTCAGGGTGTGGTCCAGCTCCATATCACCGATGATATTACGCAGGGTGGTAGCGGTCAGGCTCTCGATGGCGAGAATGGGACGCTCCACGCCGTAGGTATACAGCTTGGCATCGGTCACCTGGTAGAACACGATGGTATCGATCTGCATGGTGACGTTATCCTTGGTGATCACCGGCTGCGGCGCAAAGTCCATCACCTGCTCCTTCAGCGAGATGCGCTTCGCCACACGGTCCACCAGCGGCACCTTCAGGTGCAAGCCAGTCTCCCAGGTGGTGTAGTAGGTGCCCAGGCGCTCAATGACGAACTCGGTCGCCTGCGGAACCACCCGGATATTGGTCACCAGCAAAAGGATCACCAGCACAACCAGAACAATAATCAGCCACATAATATTAGTCCTCCTTTTCTCTGATGGGGGAAACCATCAGTTTAACACCTGCGATTGCTTTCACCTTTACCTTTACGCCCTCCGGCAGCTTACTGCCGTCGGTGGTGCGGGCGCTCCAGTCCATGCCCTCCACCTTGATGCGCCCGGTGCCGGCCTCATCGTCGATGGGCTCGGTCACCTGCCCGATGGCGCCGATCACGCTATCGGCATTGGTAGGGGTCTTTTTCACACGCAGCACCTTTTTGACGAACTTGCGGGTAAAGGCCAGCGTCAGCCCGGAAACGACCACGAATACCACCACCTGCACCGGGACGTTCCCACCCAGTATGGCGGCAATGGCCGCAGCCACCGCCCCCAGGCAGAACCAGATGCTCACCATCTGCACCGTAGCGGCCTCCGCGATGAGCATGACCAGCGCGACCGCCAGCCAGATGATGGGTTGGGCATAGGTTGCCAGAAAAACCTGAATGTCATTCATCGGCAGTTCTCTCCTTTCCTGCGTTCGGCGGTTCCCCGCCCGATGGTATTATAGCATATGACCGCCCCGCTCTGCAATACGCCCGTTTTGCCGGGTTTGTGTTCGTTTGTAAAAATAACGCCTGCATGGAACCCCCGGCGGGTCGGCAGACCCGGTGGGGAAAGGCGGGCGCGCCGCAGCGGGGAGGGCTGCCCGGAATGAAATGGAGGGTCAGCACGAGTCAAGCGGAGGCTGCGCCCACCGTGGGTCAGCACGAGTCAAGCGGAGGCTGCGCCCGCCATAGTGGGAAAATTGCCCGAAAGGGCCAGCCTGCCGGTTATGCGAACTGCGCCTGCACAAACCGGAAAACATCCTCCGGCTTTTCTGCCACGGCGGTACAGGCCAGCCCGTCCATGCTGCCCGGCTCGGCAAAGCCGAAGCCATAGGTCAGCGGCACAAAGTCCACCCCGGCCTCCATAGCGCCCTCGCCGTCATACCGGCTGTCGCCAAGCAGCACCGCAGTGCTTTTATCCTGCCAGTGCAGCAGCCGCATCGCCTCCCGGATGGTATCCGCCTTGGTGGGGCAGCGGTCGCTGCGGCCCACCAGCACATCAAATTCCTTCGAGAGATCGTAAACATCCAGCGTGGTCGCCACCATATCGTGGGATTTCAGCGAGGTCACGGCGCATTTGCCGCCCCTTTCCCGGATGAGCGCCAGCGTTTCCTTTATGTAGGGGTACAGCCGGGAATTTTCTATCCCGCCTTCCTGCCCGTAGATGCGCCGGTACACCTCCGACCACTCCCACGCCGTTTCGGGGTCCAGCCCGTAGTAGGTCTCCATCGACCAGTCCAGCGGCGGCCCCACGAACTTTTCCAGCGTTTTTTGCGGCAGCGGCTCGGCGCCCATTTCGCGCTCCAGCTGCCGCAGCGCCTCCAGAATGCCCGGCGAGGTATCCACCAGCGTCCCGTCCAAATCAAACAAAAACAATCGATACATTCCGTTTCCCCTTTTATGCCTTCCGGCTGCCGCAGGCCTACGGCGGAGCCGCCACCCCCTTCGGGGGTGTCACCGCCCCCTGCGGGGGCGGTGCGCCGGGCTTCGCCCGGCGGCGGCTCCGCCGCCCGGCCCGCCCGGCCGCCATAAACCGCCGGCGGTCCCCCTGCCACGCAAAAGAACCGCCGTCACGCCCCGCATCAGCGGGCCTTTTTCAGTATTTTCGGCCTGAACCAGTTCCGGTACGCCAGCGTGATGTTGCGCACCGCGCCGTCGTAAATCACAAAAAACACATTGGCAAAGGCCAGCAGCACCAGCACCGAATACTTCCCGAAATTTCCGAACTCCTCCAGGATCTCGGTGATGCCGAATACGTGGACGATGACCCAGTAGGCCGCCGCCACCGCCGCATTAAAGATAACAAACCGCACCACCCAGCTCAAGGCCCCCGGCCGGATCTTCGCAAAGCTTTCCTGCAGGATGGGATAGTACCCGAAAAAGGCGATGAACAAAAGCGCCGCCTCCTTGATGGGCACCACAAAGACCGAAAGCAGCGAAACCGCCGCAAATACGATCAGCGCCGTGGAAAGGCCGTTTTCCTCCCGCACCGCAATCAGCACCAGCCCGGCCAGCGCCGGCAGGGCGTAGTAGGAAAACGGGATCATCCCGGTGGCAAACATCAGGGCAATACACATCCCCGTTGCGATGCCGCCCAGCGCCACCTGCGCGCTCTTTTTTTGCATCAGCAGCCACCTCCCATGCATTGGCAGCAGGCATTGGCACAGTACAGCGAAGCGCATACCTCGCACATGCTGGTGCCGCCCGCCTGGGCATATCCCTGCTGCCGCTGGGTCAGCTGGTTCAGCGCCTGCCGGTATTCCATGTTGGCAGGGTCCATGCTGCACGCCGTATTCAAATAGGTCACCGCGTTATCCAGCCAGCCCTTGCGGTAGTTCACCACGCCCTTCAGGTAGTTCCACTCGGCGCCCCGGCTGCCGGAGGCCACCCCGTCCAGCAGCTCCTCGGCGTCGGCCAGCCGGTTCAGGTTGATGAGCCGCCGGATATCCGCAAACTGCCCGGAGCCGCCGTAGCTTTGCTGCCGGTAGCCGCCGTAGCCCTGCTGATACCCGCCGTAGCTCTGCTGCCCGTAGCCGCTGCCGCCGCCCTTGCGCTGCCGCTGGATCTCATCATACGCCTCGTTGATCTCCTTCATCTTCTCGGTCGCCAGGTCGGAAAGCGGGTTATTTACATAGTTATCGGGGTGATATTTCCGTGCCAGCCGGCGGTAGGCGTCCTTCACCTCGTCGTCGGTCGCATGGGGGCTTACTCCCAAAACTTTATAGGGGTCAGTCATTCCTTGTGTTTCCTCCTTTGCTCGGGGGGTAGTTTCAGTTGCTCCACCGTTTGGGACAGTCCCAGACGGATGATATTCTCCAAAATCGGCGAAAAGCGCCGCAGCTCCAATAAATCCAATGCTGCGCCCATCTCCCCTATCGTCAGCAGCAGGCTACTCTCGGCGTGCCGCACCGCCTCCCCGGGGTCGCTTTCTATCCGTAAAAACGGGTTAAAATCCCCGTGCTTTCGGTCCTTTTCCCGGTCGTCCAGCGCATCCGCCATGTAGATATACCGCCCCAGCAGATAGCCCAGCCGTTCCAGTATCCTGTGCTCGCCCGCTTCCCCGCTGATGAGCCCCAGCATCGCCGCCGTCATTTTGGCGGTCGGCTCGCACAGCTCGTCCAGTCCGGCGTCGGGGCGCTGCTCCAGCTCCCGCTGGCGCTGCATCTCCCCGGCGAATACCGCATCGACGGTGGGATACTGCTGCGCCACCCGGCGGTACTGCCGCCGCAGCATCAGCCGCAGCAGGCGTCCACCGCACCGGCTCCACAGGCCCCCGTCCTCGATGGTATCCTCCGCCTTGTACCACAGCGAAAGCACCGCCAGATCCGCCGCATGGGAAAGCGCCTCGTTCTCCTCACAGTGCAGGCAGCGCCGCAGGGGGTTCACCCCGCAGCCCCGCTTTTGAAAGGTCGGGAGCTCCTCCCCCAGCGCCATTTCCAGCATGGCGTAAAAGGTAAAATCATAGCTCAAGGTCAGCCTTGCCAGCGGCCCGAACCGCCGCCCCAGCGTGCGGCACAGCCCGCAGTAGATGCCCCGGTAGGCCTCCCATTCGCACAGGCGCAGCTGCGGCGTGCAGGTCTTTACATATCCGAACATCCCGCTGCCCCCCTGTGCTTTTCTATTATCATACCGCAGTTTCCGGCATTTTGCTTGAACAATATGTAAACGCCGGGAAAATTAACTCCGGTTAATGACAGTATAGCAGATTTCCCGCCCTAAAACAATCTCCCCCGCCCCCGCAAACGCAAAAAAAGTCCGGCGTTTCCCCCGAACTTTTCTTTGCAAAAGGCCCCCTTTGCCGTTTGGCGGCAGGGGCTCTCGTCAGTTGCCGCACTCGATGCTGATTTTCGTAAAGAGGTCAAGGATATCCTCGACGCTCATCCGCCGCTTTTGCTCCCCGGCGGCATCCAGCACCAGCTGCCCCTTATCCATCATCAAAAGGCGGCTGCCGTATTCCACGGCATAGCGCAGGTTGTGGGTCACCATAATGGCGGTCAGCCCCTTTTCCCGCACCACCCGGTCGGTCAGCGCCATGATGGTATCGGCGGTTTTGGGGTCCAGGGCGGCGGTGTGCTCATCTAAAATGAGAAAATCAATGGGGGTCATGGTGGCCATCAGCAGGGCGACCGCCTGCCGCTGCCCCCCGGAAAGCGCCCCCATCTTCACGTCCATTTTGTCCTCCAGCCCCAGTCCCAGCGCCGCCAGCTGCTCCCGGTAGGCCTCCCGGCGGGGGTGGTTGACGCCCCGACCGAGCCCGTAGGCTCTCCCCTTATTGTCGGCCAAGGAAAGGTTCTCGAACATCGTCAGGTTGGGGCTGGTGCCGAAGGCGGGGTTCTGGTACACCCGCCCGAAGCGGCGGTACCGCACAAATTCCTTTTTATGCAGCATGCTTTCCCCGTCAATGATGACGTCGCCGCCCTCGATGGGGATGCTGCCGCAGATGATATTGAGGAGCGAGGTTTTGCCGCTGCCGTTGCTGCCCACGATGGACACGAATTCACCGGCCTCCACCGAAAGGTTGAAGTCCCGGAACAGGCAGGCTTCGGTGATCTCCCCGGGGTTATATATTTTGGTGATGTTTTTAAGCTCCAGCACGGTCGGCGCCTCCCTTCCCGCGGCCCATGTTCCCGGTGATGAGGATGACAAGGAACAGGGCAGCCGTTATAAATTTCAGCATATTGGCGGGCAGCCCCAGCAGAATGGCCGCCTGAATACAGGCCTTATACAGAATACTGCCGATGACCACCGCCGCGGTGCCCTTTACGAAGGTCATGCGGCGGAACAGCGTGGTACCGATGATGACCGCCGCCAGTCCGAATACCATCTGGCCGGTGCCCATTGTGGCGCTGAAGGAGCGCCCCTCCTGGCAGACGATGCAGCCGGAAAGCGCCACCAGCGCATTGGCGATGACCAGCCCCAGAATTTTCATCCGGCCCTTATCCACCGCCAGGGTGGTCACCAGCGTTTCGTTATCCCCCACCGCCCGCAGCAACAGGCCGTTTTTGGTGGAAAAATACCACTCCAGGATGGCCCCGATGACCACCGCCAGCAGCAGCGATAGGATGAGCTTGCGGTAGAGCAGCGGCACGCCGCCCAGCAGCGCCATCACCGGTGCGGAGGTATAAATGGTATCGATGGCCCGTTCCACCATCAGGTTGGAGCCTGCGATCTGCAGGTTGACGGAATACAGCGCCGTCATGGTGATGATGCCGGCCAGCAGGTCCCGCACCCGGGCCCGGACATGGATAAGCCCCGTGCAAAGCCCGGCCGCCGCCCCGATAAGCATCGCCACCGGCAGCGTCAGCCAGGCATTGACGCCGCGGGTGAGCAGCACGGCGGTGACCGCCGCCCCGAGGGGGAAGCTGCCGTCCACCGTCAGGTCGGGGAAGTCCAGTATTTTATAGGTGATGAAAATGCCGTAGGACAATATGGCATAGATGAGCCCCTGCGTCAGGGTCCCGGCACAGGTTTCCAGTATCACGTTCAGCATGGCGTTCTCCTTGCGGTCACATCAAAAATCAAAATCAGGCGTTGGCATCGATGGCACGGTCGGCATAGCTCTCCGGCAGGGTCAGCCCCATTTCCTCCATGGCAGGGTAGCTGACATACAGCCCGTACTCCTTGATGGTCTCATAGGGCATCTCCTCGCAGGTGGCCTCACCCTTCAAAATCTTTGCGGCCATCGCCCCGGTCTGCCGTCCCAGCTCAAAATAATCAATGCCGATGGAGGCAACGCAGCCCTTCTTTACCTGCTCCACCTCGCTGCCGTAAACCGGCACCTTTTTGGCGTTGGTCTTTTCCAGAATGGCGGGCAGCATCCCCACCACGTTGTTGTCGGTCAGGTTGCTCATGCAGTCCACCCCTTTGGCCAGCAGGGTATCACAGGCCTGCACCACCTCCGGCTGGGAGGTCACCCCCACCGCCTCGATGGTAAAGCCGTAGGCCGGGGCTTTTTCCTCATATTCCGCAATGGCGGAAACCGAATTCGGCTCGCTGGTGGTGTACAAAATGCCGATGGTCTCGGCGTCCGGCTGCATGGCACGGATCAGCTCCAGCTGTCCCTCCACCGCCAGCTTATCACTGGTGCCGGTCACGTTGCCGGTATCCAGCTTGGCCTGTACCGGGTCGGTAATGGCGGTAAAGATAACGGGGATGTTTTTATTCTCGGCGGCGGCATAGCAGGCCATGGCGCTGTGGGTGGCAATGCCGCACATCAGGGCGACGTTATTGGCGCTGAAGCTCTCGGCGATCTGCTTTACGATGTTATCATCAAACCCGGCGTTCTGGTAGTCGATGACATAGTCGACGCCTTCCGTGAGGCCCGCGTCCTTCAGTCCCTGCAAAAAGCCCAACCGGCAGTTATCCAGGCTTTCATGCTCGCCGTACTGGCTGATGCCGATGACCGAGACCTTTTGCTGTTCCCCGCCGCAGGCGGCAAGGCAGCATACGAACAGAACGGCAAGAATAAGGGCGGCAAATTTTTTCAGGCTGGTTTTCATGGTGATATCTCCTTTTCGGTTTACGGTGTTATCGGCGGTCACGGTTCTGTCGCCGGGCGCCATCGCCGCCCCGGCAAAAGCAGTATTTTCATGGCGCACGCTCCTTTCGGCAAAATAAAAAATCCCATCCCAAGTCATTGCTTGGGACAGGACTGGATATCAGTTCTGCGGTACCACCCACATTGGCGCCAAACGGCGTCCACTCTGTTCTTACACACATGATGCAAGCCGGGATGGATAACGGGGCCGGTTTCCCGTCGGCTGCTACTGGCGCCTTTCGGCGTGTTCGGCCGCCCTCACGAGGCCATTCGCCGATCCTTCCGCTGCCGCACTTTCACCATCTGCGGCTCGCTATAAACGAAAATTGACCGGTTACTCTTCTCGATCACAGGTTTTTTGTTTGTGGCTATTATATGCCACGGCTTCCCGTTTGTCAATGACTTTTTTTATTTTCTTTTTTGCTCCCCCGAAAGAAAGTCGTTCTTGCGGCACTCTGTTGCGGATTATGGGAAAAGCAATCCAATCCGAAGAAATACTTACTTTGGGTTGGAGACACACTGCTTTCCCGGTGCTATGCTGAAGGAAAAGGAGGTGCCGCCATGTCTCTCTTAAAGGAGCTTTATTATGGCAATCTGTTCCCTGCCGATTTTCAAATAACCGACCTTCCCCGATATCGGCAGGCACTGACGGAACTGGTGGAAAAGGAAACCCGGCTCAATTCCTTTCTGCCATCCGATATGCAGGAGATTTTTCGGGAATTTGAAGAAATACAGGAAACGCTTTCTTCCGAAAATGCTTTCCGTTCTTTTGCGGAGGGGGTGCGGCTGGGCTGCCGCCTGATGATAGAAGTCTTCCCGAAGGAAGAATAAAAGCAGCAGCCCGGCCTTTGTTTTACTCCTCGTGGCGGAAGGGGGTGGTGGTGGCGGCATCATAGGCGCCGCCGGCGGCCAGGGCGACCATGACTGCGTTCAGCAGGCACAAAACGGTGCTTTGCACCGTCAGGGGGCGGCCGTTTGCGGCCTCGGCGCCCACCAGCAGCGCCGCCGCCATAAGATAAGCCACCAGCTGGCTGTTCCAGCGTCCCAGCGGGGTACCCTTCAAAAGCTGTGTGATGAGGGTGACCATCATCACGGCGCCGGCATAGCTGCCCAGCGCCTCCCATGTCACAAATTCGTTCATTTTCATGCTCCTTTCTCCAGCTTCCGGATGCGGTGGCAGGCAGCGGCATAGTCCCGTTCATGCTCCGCAAACCGTTTTTCCAGCTCGTACTGCCGTTCGATGACGTGGTTGTGCCGGTTCACCTTTTGCTCCAGCTGCTCCAGCCGGTAGGCGATGAGCGCCGAGGCTTTGCGGTTGGCAAAGTAGGTGCCGCACAAGCTGCCGCAAAGGGCCAGCACTGCTGCGATGATTTCCTGTTCCATTGTGTTTCCTCTCTGCCCGGCCGTGGCCGGGGCTTCGTTTTTGGGGGATGGGGCGGCTCCCCCGCTGCAAAATGCAGGCCGACCCACCGACCGGCCGTTCCCAGAAAACTCATGCTCATGAGGTTTTAGCCTCTTGACAACGGCGGCTTTCACGGCTACAATAAAGCTGTGAGACCGCTTGACTTCTGCAAAAGCAGTAGCTTTCCCGAATTCCCGGGGAAAGGGCCACTTTTCATTGTAACTCATGTTTTATGTGATTTCAAGTGTTTTCTCATAATTTATGAGTTTTTGTAGGATTGACCAAACGGAGGCGTGAAAATATGGATATTATGCTGCAAAGAATTCTCTCTCTCATCCCCGACCGGCATGGCGCCGACGCCGAATTTGCCCGTTCCATCGGCTACAAAACCGGCAACGTGGTGGCCGACTGGCGGGCCGGGCGCAGCAATTCCTACCGGAATAAGCTGCGGGAAATTGCCGACCGGTACGATGTGACGGTGGACTGGCTGTGCGGACATTCGCCGCAAATAGAAAAGCCCGCCCTCCAAGCGGAAGGCGGGGCGGAGGGGCTTTCTGCCCTCCTAGACCGGCTGACGCCGGCCGAAAAGCAGCGGGTCATGGATTTTGCCCTGGGGCTGCTGGCGGCGCGGGACTGACCCCGGCCGCGGGGGTCTGTTCTCTCTCCGGAAAAGGGGCTGCGGCTGCTTTTCAGCTTTATTTTAGCAGGGGCAGTGTCCCATAAGCAGTACTTTACGGCGGCTTGCCTGCGTGCGCGGGCGTGCGCGCGGGGAAAAACGGCTTTTTTACGGTTTGCGAAAGGGGCGAAAGGGCCGCAGGCCAAACCGTCCGAAGGACGGTTTCGGCGGGCGGAGCCCGCCGGCCCCGGCGGAGCCGGGGCGGCCTGCGGCCCTACCCTGCCCCTTGCAGGGGCCTGCAAAAACCGGGCCGAAAGCAGCTGCGCTTTCCGCCCGGCAGGAACCGTATTATTGCATTTTGCCGTAGGCTGCCGCCAGTGCCTTCCACTGCGCCAGCGTCACCTGCTCGGCCCGGGTGGTCTCCGGCAGGGCGGCCGCCGCCAGCAGCTGCCTTACCCCATCCTTTTCCATGCACAGGCCGGCGGAAAGGGCATTCAGCAGCGTTTTGCGCCGCTGCCCGAACCCGGCCCGCACCACCCGGAAAAAGTCCTCCTTGGGGGGGGTATCGGGCGGCAGCTCCTCCGGGAGATCCAGCCGGATGACGGCGCTATCCACCGCCGGGGCCGGCAGGAACGACCCGCGCGACACCGAAAAAAGCATCTGCGGGGTGGTGCTGTAATACCACACCGCCGCACTGATGGCGCCGCATTCCCTGGTGCCGGGCGCCGCCGTAATGCGAACCGCCGCCTCCTTTTGCACCATCACCGTAAGGGCGCGGATGGGCAGGGGCTGTTCCAGCAGCCGCATGATGATGGGTGAGGTGATGTAATAGGGCAGGTTGGCGCACACCACCACCGGCATCCCGGCAAAATGCTCCCGGATGAGGGCGGCAAGGTCCAGCTCCATGGCGTCCCCCGACACGATGGTGACGTTGCGGAACTCCGCCAGCGTTTCGGCCAGAATGGGCGGCAGGCGGTCATCCAGCTCGATGGCCACCACCTTTTCGGCCCGGCGGCACAGCTCCGCGGTGAGCACCCCGAAGCCCGGCCCGATCTCCAGCACCCCTACCCCGGGGGCGGCGCCGCCCAGCTCCGCCATGCGGGGGCAAACGCCGGGGTTGATGATGAAATTCTGGCCGAGGGCACGGGAAAAGGAAAACCCGTGGCGCTGCAGCAGCTCCTTGATGACGGCGGGGTCGGTGAGAGTGGGCATAGCGGCCTCCTTAACGAAAAATCTACGGTCAGTATATCGTTTCCGGCCGAAAAATGCAACACTTAACCGCCGGGCGGCGCCGGAAGATATACAGATAGTATTTCACACTTTCCACCGAGTTTTCAACATTTCGGTGCGATTTCGGCCTTTTGCGGGCGGTAAAGGGGGAAAATAAGGGGGTTTGCGGGCGAAATATCCACTAAATGGGTGTTGAAAACGGACTTTGCCTTTGACAAGGCGCTAAAACACCTCGTAATGGTTCCGGGATGTCAGCCCCTGTTATCGATAAAAATAATGCGGTATTTTTGTTTCTTCTATCACCATCCGTTATCGTGGCGGGGCGGCCGTTCCCGCCGGGGGCGGCTTTGAAAAAATATCGCGGCGGGTTTCGGTAAAATCGCACTTGACAACCGGCTTTTTGATGGTATAATTACAAATGGTTATGCGGAAGTGCTGGAATAGGCAGACAGGCACGTTTGAGGTGCGTGTGTCTATGACGTGTGGGTTCAAGTCCCATCTTCCGCACCATGAAGTCCCCGAGATCATGCGATTTCGGGGGCTTTTTTGCGTGATGCGGCGGGTTCGTCAGGCACGCTCCGGCAGGATCATGCCCGGGTTGGGGAAAGTCCCCGGCGGGCGGCAGGATGGGAAAACCCCCGAGATCATACGATTTCGGGGGCTTTGCGTGATGCGATTTTGGGGTCAGTCACGCTCCAGCAGGATCATGCCCATTTGATAGAGCAGGCAGCCGTCCTCGGTGACGTCGATCGCCATAAAGGGGTCGGTCGGCTCGCCCATGACCTCACCGGTGGTCCCGGTATCATAGTAAAACCTGCCGTCCTCCTCTTTCCAGGTGGTGCTGTCCACGACGGCATAGCCGTCCTCCCGGACGGTGACGCCCTGCCGGGCTGCCTCCGCCCTCATCTCCTCCGGGACGGCCAGAAGGGTACTCACGGTGCCGTCCGCGGCAAATTCCGTGCGGAGCTGCAGCTGCTGCAGGATGTCGTCATACAGCTCGTCGTCCTCCGGGGGGAGGGCATCGGGGGAGTTTTTATAGTCCCGTTTGGCAATTCTGCTTTCGACAACGCCCCACACCCCGCAGCCGAACAGCGCCAGCATCAAAAGCAGCGCCAGCACGTTGTAGAGCTTATCCTTTCTCTTTTCGGCGTCCTTCGCCATCACAGGCCCTCCCTTCGCCATGCGGCGGGATTTTCCCCAGCCTTACGCCGGCACCCCCACGGGGCTCCATTCGGTGCTTTCGGCATCGTGGATGTAGATGAGGTTATCGCAGACGCCGTAAAGCTGCTCCCGCACGAATTGGTCGCCGTGGTCGGTGCCCAGCGCAAACAGCAGGCAGGTATGCCCGTCGATGAGCTGCCGGTCGCCGGTGTACATGAGCTTCATGCCCTGCGCCAGCGCGGTTTTCACCGCATCCAGCTCGCTCAAAAGCTCCATGGCGATCTCAACATCCCGTTCGCCCGGCTCCCATTCGTACATGGTAAAATCGTAGATCTCCGGGATGTGGTCAATGCGGCCGTTTTCCAGCGAAATGGACGGACGGAACCGCACCGCCCCGCCGCCGTCGGTGGCGGTAATGATGACGTTGCTGTAAATCTCGCTGATATTGCACAGCAGCAGCACCGGTTCACCGGGCTCGCCCACGAACAGGGGGTTTTCAAAATCGTCGATATATTCGCCCGCATCATTGAGGACGGAAGAACAGATGGTGATGGTACCGGCCTTGCAGGGCGGCAGGATAGCGTAAAACTCCTGCCCCTCCGTCATTACAAGGGAGGCATCCACCAGGAAATCATAGGCATAGCTGACGGGGCTTTCCCACAGGAAGGCACGCAGGTCCACCTCGGTCGAGTCCTCCGGGACGTAGCCGATAAACGCAAGCCCCGCGCCCTTGCTTTCGGAGCCGATCAGCTCCCACATGTGTTCCAGCACCTCGCTCGAGGTCCCGGGATCGTCTGTTCCGGGGGTCGGGCCACCCGGGTCGGGGGTCGGATCGGGGGTGGGGCCGGCGGGTGCGCCGCCGCAGCCGCACAGCAGCCCGATGAGCAGGATGGTCACACAAAATAGCAGCAGGATACGTTTCATGGCGGTTTCTCCTTCTCATTTTCAATAAAGGGGACAGCCGACGCAGCGGGCGGCGCTCCCCTTCCACATTTTACAGCCTACCATAAACCTATACAAAATATCAATAGTCACCATATTTTTCTGTATCAATGCACCAAAATGCGGAAAAAGAAAACCCCCGCCGAGGGGCGGGGGCGGGGTAGGAAGTGCAGGGGGCGAGTGACGGCCGCAGGCCCGGCGGTGCCCGGCACCGCCGACGGCGAACGCAGTTCGCCGGAGCCGCCCGGAGGGCGGCGGCCTGCGGCCGCAGGGGGCGGGCTCCCCCTACCCCGCAGGCATAGAAAAGCCCCCGGCCATGCGGTCGGGGGTGGTATGTACCGTTATTCCTCCTGCGGCTCGCCCTTGGGGTGGTTCACCAGATAGGAGAGGGTCAAAAGGCTATCGCCCAGATGGACGTTGACCGAGGGCAGATCCTCGTATTTCAGCCGGAAATCATAGCTGGAGAAGTTCCAGAACGACCGGATGCCGGCATCCACCAGCGTTTCGGCCAGCTCCTCGGCGGCGTCCCGCGGGATGCACACCACCGCCATATGGGGGTGATGCTCGGCGCAGAATTCAGGCAGGGTGGCCACATCCCGGACGGTCAGCCCGTTCGGCAGCGTCATCCCGATCTTCTCCGGGGCCTTATCAAAGGCGCCCACCAGCTCGAAGCCGCGGTCACGGAACAGGTCGTCCTCCCGGATCAGGCTTTGGCCGCGGGTACCGCTGCCCACCAGTATGGCCGGGATCTTTTTATCCACGCCCAGAATGTTGCCGATCTCCTTATACAGCAGCTCGACATTATAGCCGTAGCCCTGCTGGCCAAACCCCCCGAAGCAGTTGAGATCCTGGCGGATCTGACTGGCGGTGACCTTCATCTGCGCCGCCAGCTCCTTGGAGGAAATACGGGTCACGCCGCCGTTCAGCAGCATCCCCAAATAACGGTGATACCGCGGCAGGCGCCGGATCACCGAGATCGAAACCGTTTTATCGTTCATGCTCGCTCACCTCATATCTGTTGCGGGCGGGGGGCTCCCTCGCCGTCCGCTTACCCTTATGATACCTCTTTTTGCGGATTTCGTCAACTTTTTATCGAATGTTCCGTGCATTTGCGGGAACATTTGCCGCAGGCGGCCGGAACGCCCCCGGACGGGCAAAAAAATTGAAAATATTTTGTGAAGATTTCCCGCTTTCGTATCTTTTTGCGGTAGGATTTGTTATAATGGAAGCAGAAAACAGCAAAGGAGCGTTGACTCACTTGGTGACGACCCGCAAACCGCAAAAACTACGTCCCACCGTGCTGGTGCTGGTGACCGATCAGCGCAGCTGTGACCGGCTCATTCTGGCCGGGCGGCAGCTGGCCGATACGCAGGGATGCGTATTGCAGGTGCAGAATATCGCGCAGTTCGGCAATACCCCCGACCCCGAGGCGATTGAGCACCTGTACCGCACCAGCCTGGATGCCGGCGCCATTATGACGGTGCATTACAGCGAAAACCCCGAGCAGAGCCTGGTGCAGCTTTTGGGGGAGGAGCTGCCGCACTATGTGGTGACCGGTATGCCCGGCGGCGGCAGCGACCTGCTGCCCCGGCTGTGGACCCGCTTTGAATATCTGACCTTTTACACGGTGGATGCCGCAGGGGAGGCCCAGCAGGTGACCGCCGTGGACCGCGCGCTGGCCTGACGCGCAATAAAAAATTGAGGGAGGACCCCATGGAAAAGAAAACGTTTACCCTGAATTCCAGCGACGGAAAAAGCAAGCTCTCCGGGTTTTTGTTCCTGCCGGAGGGTGAGCCCCGCGCCGTGGTGCAGATCTGCCACGGAATGTGTGAGTACATCATGCGGTACGAGGAGATGGCGCAGTACCTGACCGACGCCGGCTATGCCGTCTGCGGCATCGACCACCTGGGTCACGGCTCCACCGCCGAAATGAACAAGGAGGACCTGGGCTTTTTCGGTGAAAAGGGCGCCTGGAACTATCTCGTCGAGGATCAGGAGATCGAAAGAAGGACCATCAGCGCACAGTTCCCCGGCCTGCCCTATTTCCTGCTGGGGCACAGCATGGGCTCCTTTGTGGCACGGCTGTATGCGGCCCGCTACGGTAAGAACCTGCAGGCGCTGCTCATCAGCGGAACCGCCGGCAAAAACCCCGCCGCAGGCCCCGGCAAGGCCGTGGTCGCCCTTGTTTCGCTGTTCGGCGGCAAAAAGGGCCACAGCAAGCTGCTGTATGCGCTGACCACCGGCAACTACAATAAAAAGACCGAGCAAAAAACGATGGTGGACTGGATCTGCCACGATGAGGAGGTCTGCCGCAAATATATGGCCGACCCGTGGTGCAGCTTTATCTTCTCCAACAGCGGCTACGGCGAGCTGCTGCAGCTGGTTGACCGCTGCAACCGCCCCGACTGGTACGCCGCCATCCCGAAGGAGCTGCCCGTATGGCTCTTTGCCGGGGATGAGGACGCCGTAGGCAATAACGGCAAGGGCGTCACCGAGGTGTACGAGGGCCTGAAGGCGCAGGGGCTGCGGGATGTGACCATCACCCTGTACCGGGGCGCCCGCCACGAGGTACACAACGAGCCGCTGAAGGAGCAGCTTTTCCACGATATCATCGACTATCTGGATGCCCATATGCCCAAATGACCCCATAACGCAAATATTCCCCGCTTTTCGGCGGGGAATTTTGTTTCATGAAACATTTTTACTGCAAAGGCGGGCCTTTTTTACGCAGCGACCTTATTTCTTTCGGCGCGCATGATGGGCAGCCACTCGGTGAAGATGATGATCAGCGGGACAAAAAGGCAGATGGGGCTCAAAACGATGCAGTTGATGATTTCCTTACGGGCTTCCAGATACTCTTTGGTACGCATAATGATAGTTCCTCCTGTCACAAACCTCTCGGGGTCTTTCTTTGCCTCCATTATATCGCCGTTCGCCGCTAATTTTCCGGAAGGAAATCTTTCCGGGCAAAATCTTGGCGGAATATTTATTTTGCCGCCCTGCGGGAAGCATGGTATAATAAGGTGAAAGTTCATTCCGACCGAGGTGACCCCCATGGAAAAGAGAAAAATCCTCCTGCATGATGCCCTGTGTACCCTGCTGCTGCTGGGCGGGGCGGTGGCGGTGTGCAGCGTGCTTTCCCGCGTGCACGATGACAACAACCCCTTTGCGGTGCTGATCTTCGTGCTGGCGGTGGCCATCGTTGCGCTGGTGACCACCGGCTACGTGTGGGGCGTCGTCGCCTCGGTAGTCGGGGTGTTCTGCGTCAACTATATGTTCGCCTACCCCTTCTGGAGCTTCGATATGAGCATCTCCGGCTACCCGCTTACCTTTATGGTGATGCTGGTGGTCTCGGTGGTCATCAGCACCCTTACCACCCGCCTGAAGCAGACCGAGCGCCTGCGGTATGAGGTGGAAAGCGAAAAGCTGCGGGCCGATCTTTTGCGGGCGCTTTCGCACGATCTGCGCACCCCGCTGGCCTCCATCGAGGGGGCGGGCAGCCTGCTGCTGGAGCAGCCCGACTTGACCGAAGCGGAGCGCCGCACCCTGCTGGAGCAGATCCGGCAGGAGACCCGGTGGCTGACCCGCATCACCGAAAACATGCTTTCCATCACCCGGATGGCGGGCGGGCAGGTGGCGCTGCGCCGCACCGATGAGGTGGTGGAGGAGATCGTGGACGGCGCCGTGATGAAGCTGCGCCGCAATACCGCAGCCCTGCCAGTCACGGTGGAGCGCCCGCAGGAGATCATCACCGCCCCCATGGACGCCACCCTGATGGAGCAGGTGGTGCTCAATCTTTTGGAAAACGCCGTGAACCACGCCGCCGGCGCCACCCGCATCCGGGTGTCCATCGCACGGCAGGAAAAGATGGTACAAATCACCGTTTTGGATGACGGCTGCGGCTTCCCGCCGGAGCTGCCCGGCAGCCTCACGGAGGGCGGCGCCCTGCCGCTTGCCCGTTCCTGCGCCGATGGCCGGCGGGGACTGGGACTGGGGCTCACCCTTTGCAGCGCCATCATAAAAGCACACGGCGGCCGCATGACCGCCGAAAACCGACCCGAGGGAGGCGCGCAGGTCACGCTGTGGCTGCCCGCCGGAAATGACACCGAGGAGGCCCCCTATGAAGCATTGTGATAAGATTCTGATCGTTGAGGATGATGCCGGCATCCGCCGCTACCTGAAAAGCACCCTTACCGCCGCCGGGTATGATATCGTCACTGCGGGAGATGGCCGTGGCGCACTGGCGCTCATTTCCTCCCATTGTCCCGACTGCATCCTGCTGGATCTCGGTCTGCCGGATATGGACGGCGTCGGCATCATCGAAGGCATCCGCCGCTGGAGCAGCGTGCCCATCATCGTCATTTCCGCCCGCATCACCGATGATGACAAGGCCGAGGCGCTGGACCTCGGCGCCGATGATTACCTCACCAAACCGTTCGGCACGGTGGAATTGCTGGCACGCATCCGCACGGCGCTGCGCCACACCCGCCGGGCCTGCGGCGGCGAGGAAATGCAGGAGGGGCGCTATATCGTCGGGGAGCTGGTCATCGATTACAATAAGCACCGGGCGTACCTGGCCGGGCAGGATGCCGGCCTTACCCCCAGTGAGTTCAAAATTCTGGCGCTGCTGGGGCGGCACCCCGGGCGGGTGCTTACCTACCAGCAGATGCTGCGGGAGCTGTGGGGCCCCGCCGCCAATCCCCGGGATAACAAGCTGCTGCGGGTGCATATGGCAAACCTCCGCCGCAAGCTGGAGCCCAACCCCGAGGAGCCCCGCTATCTTTTTACCGAGGTGGGCGTGGGCTACCGGCTGGCCGAGGGCGACGCCCCCGATGCCCCCGACGCCGAATGACCGAAAAAACTCCCCTGTCACCGCAGGCTGCGGCAGGCAGGGGTTCTTTTTATTCCGCCGGCGGGTAGAACTCGTTCTCCCGCCTTCTTATGTAGTTCTGCTCCAGCATGGCCCGATGGGAAAGAAACGCCTCATCATCAAAATATTTGGCGCCTGCCGGACATTCCCGGATGCAGCCCTGACATTTGATGCAGATGCCGGTACACTCGGTCGGCTCCTCCCGCGGGATGGAGCCCATGGGGCAGACCGCCGCACAAAGCCCGCAGCGGGTGCATTGCTCGGGGTCGGTTTTGGGCTTGGCCTTCAAAAAGCGTGCCGGCTCGCCATCCAGCCCCATCGGGGTATAGTATGCCCCGATGGGCTCCCGGCCGGGCACCGTGACGGGGATGAGGTGTTCCCTCCCCCGCAGCGTCAGCGCCGTTTTGCGGGCAAATTCCTCCGCAGCCGCACGGTCCTCGGCATTGGGACGGCCATGTGCCAGCGCCGGGGCAAAGGCGTGCTCCGCCGTTACGGCCGCCCCCGCCGCAGCAAGGAACCCGTTCCCGGTCAGCACCTCGTACAGCTCCTTCAGGGCGTCATCGTAGCTGCGGTTGCCGTACAGCACCACCGCCACCGCCGCCGCCCCGCCCCCGGTAAAATTCCCCCGGATGAAGGGCAGCAGCACATTGGGCAGCCGTCCCGCATAGGTCGGGCTCCCCCAAAAGACCAGATCCGTTTCGGTAAAGCAGTAGCTTTTTTCGCGCGCCTCCGGCCGGGAATAATCCAGCTCCCGCACCGGCAGCATCAGCGCCTCTCCGGCGGCCTCGGCCATCCCGCGCAGCAGCCGCCGTGTGCTGCCGCTGCCGCTGTAATACACTGCCCAAACCGTCTTAAACTGCATGGTTCACCTCACTCGGCAAAAAACGCCGCATCCATTTCCCGCAGGTCGGGGGCGATCATCGGCTCAAACTCCATTCTGTCCAGTATATCCTGCTTCAGGTTCACACCGGGGGCAATCTCGATGAGCAAAAGGCCGTCGGGCGTCAGGCGGAACACCGCACGCTCGGTGATATAATAGACCTCCTGCCCGCCCTTTCGGTTCGCGTATTCGCCGGAGAAGGTGATATGTCCCACCTCCCGCAGGAACTTGCACACCTCGCCGTCCTTCACGATGCAAAGCCGGCCGTTCTGCACCCGGATATCGCTCTTTCCGGCGGTAAAGCTGCCCATAAAGCACACCTTTTTGGCGCCCTGCGAAATATTGATGAACCCGCCCGGCCCGGGGATCTTCTCCCCGAAGCGGCTGACGTTGACGTTGCCCAGCCGGTCGAATTCCGCCCCGCCGAGGCAGGCCACATCGATGCCGCCGCCGTCATACAGGTCGAAAATATCCGGCTGCTTGACCATCGCATCGGCATTGTAGGCGGCGCCGGTCAAAAGACCGCTTTGCGGCGCCCCGCCGATCGTCCCGGACTCGATGCTCAAGACCACCCGCTCCAGCCGTTTTTCCTCGGCCAAAACGCTGGTGATCAGGGTGGGCACCCCGATGCCGAAATTGACGAAATTCCCGTCCTTTATCTCGGCGGCTGCCCGCCGTGCCATCACCTTTTTAATATTAAGCGGGACCGGCGGGAGCTGCTCCAGCGGTATCCGCACCCGCCCGGTGAAGGCCTCCACCCAGCGTTCCTCGGTGACAAACTGCTGCCGGGAATTTTCCTCCCGCCCGACGATGACATAGTCCACCAGGCAGCCCGGCACCACCACATCCTTGGCGTTCATGGTTTGCGCGGGGACCATCCGGTCCACCTGCACCAGCACCAGCCCGCCGCTGTTGTGGGTGGCGGCGGCCATATCGTACTGCTCCAGCAAAAACGCCTCATTTTCCATGCTGATATTTCCGTTTTCATCGGCGGTGCTGCCCTTGATGATACAGACATCCAGCCCGAAGGACGGGAAGAACAGCTGCTCCTTTCCGCCCAGGCGCACCAGCTGCACTACCTCCTCGCCGCTGTCCCACGCCTTGCGGTTCATCCGGCAGCCGTCCCGCCGCGGGTCCACAAAGGTCCCCAGTCCCACCTCGGTCACAACGCCCGCCTTTTTTCCGGCTATGGCGCGCATCATGTGGGACATGACCCCCTGCGGGGCCATAAACAGTGCAAAATCCCCCCGGCTGACATTGGGGTAAATGGAATTCGCTAAACTTAAATTGCTGCAAAACAGCCGGGAAACCATCCCCCGGTGTGCAAAATGATTGATGCCCCGGCGCACGCCGTCCCCGCCCAGACCCGCAACATTCACCAGCCGCAGGTCACGGGGGCGGCCCTCCCGCAGGAAGCGCTCCTCCAGCTCGCACAGGATATCATCCGCCAGCGAAAAGCCGATAAATCCATCCACCGCTACCGTTTTGCCGTCCCCGATCAGGGCTGCGGCCTCGGCAGCGGTAATCTGCCTTGCCATGGTGCCACTCCTCTCATTCCCCGGTAAATACCCGGGGTCTTTTTTCAATAAAGGCCGTCATGCCCTCCCGGCGGTCCCGGCTGTCGCCGCATTCGCCAAAAAGGTCACGCTCCCATTCCAATGCTTCCTCCGGCAGCATCTCCCGGCCGCCGTTCACGCTGCGCTTGGCGCGGGAAACCGCAAAGGGGCTGTTCTGTGCGATGGCCGCCGCCAGTGCCAGCGTTTCCTCCAGCAGGGTGCCGGCGGTCTGCACACTGTTTATAAGTCCCCATTCCAGCGCCGTTTGGGCGGAAATGGTCTGCCCGGTGAAGATGAGCTGCTTGGCGCGGGTCTCGCCGATGAGCCGGGGCAGCCGCTGTGTGCCGCCCGCCCCGCAGATGGTGCCGAGCGTCACCTCCGGCACCGCAAACCGTGCCGCCATCGAGGCGCAGCGCAGGTCGCAGGCCAGGGCCAGCTCGCAGCCGCCGCCCAGCGCCATACCGTTCACCGCGGCGATGACCGGCATCTCCAAGGCCTCCAGACGGGTATTCAGCCGCCCGCCCAGCAGCGCCCATTCGTGCAGCTCCCGGCCGTCCATGGCCAGCATTTCCTTTATATCCGCGCCGGCACAGAAGAACTTCCCCTCCCCGGTGATCACCAGCGCACGGGGGCGGCGGCGCTCCACCTCATCCAGCAGGGTATTCATTTCCGCCATGGTGCGGCGGTTCAGTACAAAGGGTCTCCCCTCCCCCGCCATCGTCAGCAGGGCAATGTCGCTATCAGGCATTGTCAGGATCGTTTTCATGGTCTAACTCCTTGGGTTATATTCAGCCCAGCCAGATGCAGATGGGCAAAGCGATGAGGAAGGTGCACAGCACCGGGATCACCGCACAGGTTACAAAGTTATACTTATAGCTGGCCTTGTGGGTGGTGTGGCAGATGCCGAACACCGACACAATGGAGCCGTTCCACGGCATCGAATCGAGGCCGCCGGAGCCGAGCGAGCACAGCCGGTGGATGAATTCCAGGTTGAAGCCCTGCGCCGCATAGGCAAGGAACACATCCTTGAGCGAGGTATACATCAGCGTCAAGCCGCCGGAGGACGAGCCGAGGATGCAGGCAAAGAGATTGCTGCCCACGGCGGCCACCACGTAGGGGTTGGCGGTCGATTGCTCCAGAAGGTCCACCGCCCACACATAGAACGGGGTGATCTTGGCCACGGCGCCGAAGCCCACGATGGTCGCGGTATTGATGATGACCGTCACCGAGGTAGTCGCCGCCTGATTGACCGCCGGCAACAGCTCCTTCCACGGGATGCTGCGATAGAACAGCACCAGCGAAAGGACGATGCCGATGAGCAGGCAGGCCACAATGCCGATCTCGGTCACATTAAAGAGGAGGATGACCGCCGCCAGCGGGATAAAGCTGACCGCAGCGCCGGGGGCCTTGCCCTCATGCCGGCGCACGCCGCCCTCGGGTGGGGTAAAATGCTCTCCCCGCAGCTTTGCCTTTTTGGCCTGGCCGTTCATGTACCACACGATCAGCACCGCCATCACGACGGAAGCCGCCAGACCCGGCACAAGACCCGCATAGGAAGGAGTCCCCAGGCTCTGCATCGAAACGATGTTGCAGATCTGCGGAGAGAAGGGGCCGGTCATGGCAAAGGTCCACATACCGCCGCAGACGATGCCCGGCAGCAGGTAGGTGGGCAGGTCGGCCTCCTCAAAGAGCTTGAGCGCGATGGGATAGATGGCGAAGATGATAACAAAGCTGTTGATGCCGCCGTAGCTTAACAGCGCCGCCGAGATAAGGCAGGCCGTCATGCAGTTTTTGGCGCCGAAGCGCCGTACCACCGTTTCGCCGATCTTCGCCGCCGCTCCGCTGATCTGATACAGACTGCCCAGCAGGTTGCCCAGCAAAAAGATCATAAAATAGGAAACGAAGAACGAGCCGACGCCCTGAACATAGGTGCCGGTCACCGTTTCCAGCACCGGCAGACGGCTTAACAGCGTCACCAGCAGCGCCGCCAGCGGCCCTACGATGATGGGCGATACCCGGCGGAAGATGAGCAGCGTCATCCCGGCCAGCGCCAGCAGGATGCCGATCCCGCTTAACCAGACTTCATTCATGGAACATGTCCTCCTCTCTTTTTTGGGGCGTTTGCCCCGGCCCCGCCGGGGGGGCAAATTTTCATTTTCTCCTTTGTAGGAAGAAGAGGACAATGGGGCTGGCATTGTCCTCTTCTCTGTTGGGGGTATGAAGAATTAGAAGCAAAATAGAGGAAAAATCAGAACTTGCAGTGGAAGCGCTCCTCGTACACCTTGATGAGCTCCTCACGGAAATCGGGGTGTGCGATGGCGATGAGCTCTCTGGCGCGCTCTCTCAAGGTCTTGCCCTTGAGCTGGGCAATACCGTATTCGGTGACGACATAGTTGACGTCATAGCGGCTGGTGGTCACGGCAGCGCCCTCATCGATAAGCGGAACGATCTTGGAGATGGTGCCCTTGGCGGCGGTGCTGGGCATGGCCATAATGGTACGGCCGCCCCGGCTCATATTGGCGCCGCGGACAAAGTCTACCTGCCCGCCCACGCCGCTGATCTGCCGCAGGCCGACGCAGGTGGAAACCACCTGGCCCATCAGGTCTACCTGCACGCAGGAGTTGATGGAAACAAGGTTATCGTTCTGGCAGATGACGCGGGGATCGTTGACATAGTCCACCGGCATCATGGCCACTTCGGGGTTGTTATCGACATAATCATACAGGCGGCGGGTGCCCATCAGGAAGGTCGCCACGCTCTTGCCCTTGTGGATATTCTTTCTGGCATTGGTAATAACGCCGGCCTCTACCAGCTCTACCACGCCGTCGCTGAACATTTCGGAATGGATGCCGAGATCCTTCTTATCCTTGAGGAACAGCAGCACCGCATCGGGAATGGCGCCGATGCCCAGCTGCAGGCAGTCGCCGTCCTTCACCAGAGAGGCGATGTTCTCGCCGATGGCACGCTCTACCTCGCCGATGTGGGGAGGCGGCAGCTCGATGAGGTCGGTCTCCTGCTCCACGATGTAATCCAGCTTGCTGACATGGATGAAGCTGTCGCCCATGGTGCGGGGCATCTTGGGGTTGATCTGTGCGATCAGCAGATCGGCGCACTCGGCGGCGGGCTTGGTGTAGTCGCAGGAAACACCAAAGCTGCAGTAGCCGTGCTCATCGGGGGTGCTCAAATGCAGCAGCACTACATTGGGGTGCAGGTTGGTGCGGAACAGCTCGGGGATCTCGCTGAAGAATACGGGGGTAAAGTCGCCCCGGCCTTCCTCGATGGCCTTACGGGTGCTGCCGCCCAAAAACAGGCTGTTGTGGCGGAAGTGCTTGGAGTTCTCCGGCAGGCAGTATTCCGCCTTGCCCATCGCCACCATATGCACGATCTCGACATTCTCATACTGCTCGGCGTTCGCAACCATGGCGTCGGTCAGCAGGATCGGCTCGCCGGTTGCATGGGTCACTACCACACGGTCGCCGGATTTGATATGCTTTACCGCTTCCTCGGCGGTGGTCAGCTTCTGCTGATACAGAGTTCTCCAATCTTGCATTTGTTACACCTCGTTTTCTTTTTTTATCGCTTCGCAGGCCGCATCAAACTGCTCCCTGCTGTTAATCACAAATTTGCGTCTGGCGGCGTTCAGCTGTGCATGGCCTGCACAGGCGGCGGTACAGCCGCACACCACCAGGATGTATTCCTGCCCGCCCTCTCCGGCGGGCTCTACGGTCCATTCCGGGTGCTGCCGCTGCAGTTCCTTTACCGCAGCTACCCGGTCATAGCGTGGGTTGCAGCCCCCACAGTACTTTATCCCGATTCTCACGCTTCCCCGTTGTGGCGCCGGCGCAGCAGCTCCATGGCGTCCTGCCACAGCTCATCGCTTACGGTGGTATCCAGCACCACCTGCCGTATCTCGGGGATCGCCTCCAGAATGGGCGGGGCCACCAGTTCTTCGGCCGTCACCACTGCCGAGGGACAGTTGCTGCATTGTCCCAGCATCCTGAAGTACAATACGCCGTCCTCCACCCGCACCACCTTGATGTCCCCATCGTGGTTTTTCAGGGCGGGGCGTACCTTTTCATCCAGTACCTTTTCTATTCTTTCCAGCATTTCGGCGTCTCTCCTTATGCATTGGTTCCCCCAAAGGGGGGACGGGGCAGAGGGAAGGCAAAGCGCCCACGCTCTGCCCCGTCGGGGAGATAAAGGGATCTATCTAAAATACTTGAGGAGGCTTATTCTTCGATGTGCGCGATCGCCTTGGCCAGCTCCTTCTTGGCGTTCAGGTTGCCCTGACGGCTGATCATGATGCGCTGGGCCTGGGGAGAACCGGCGCCGTGCATGGACTCGGTGCGGTAGCCGACAGCGGCAGTACCCAGGGCGAGGTTTTCGATGAGGCGCAGGATCTTCATGCGGTTTTCGGTGGAAACGGTGGCAACGCCGCGCAGATACTTATCGATGTACGGCCCGATCTTCTCGTCACGCAGATCCTTCTCGGAGGGGGCGGTGACCATCAGACCGCCGGCGATATCCTCGGCCAGACGGACGATCTCATAGGGGAAGCGGGTAACGTTCTGCTTGCAGACGTTGGCCAGCAGCAGGTCGATGATGTAGTTGCCGCTTTCGGTCTTGTGCCCCTCGGCGGAGCAGGCGATACCGCAGCAGTACAGGGTCTCGTTCAGGTGGGTCATCTCGATGAGCTTATCCTTGATGTGGCTGGCCTTGTTGCAGCCGTTGAAGTCGGCGGCAACCGCAGCAGCGCCGATGAGGACGTCGCCTACGCCGACCTTGCAGCCGCCATAGCTCTGACGATGGTAACCGGCAAAGCGCTCCACCAGCATACCGGCAAACTCATGCTCGCCGCACAGGAAGATGCGATCATTGGGAACAAATACATTATCGAAGATGGTCAGGGCCTCTACGCCGCCGAACTCGGAGTTACCGACGTCCAGCTCGGAGCCCTCCAGCTTACGGGTGTCGCAGCTTTGGCGGCCGATGATCATGAACAGGCCGGGGGTGTCCATCGGAACAGCGAAGGAAACCGCATAGTCCTTATCATCGGGACCCATGGACTGGGTGGGCATTACGATGACCTCGTGGGAGTTGCAGATACCGGTCTGGTGGGCCTTGGCGCCGCGAACGACGATACCGTCGGGACGACGCTCCACAATGCGCAGGAACATATCGGGATCGGCCTGGGCATGGGGGGCCAGGGAACGGTCACCCTTGGGGTCGGTCATGGCGCCGTCAACGGTCAGGTCGGCTTCGGCGGCATACTTCATGAACTTCACAAAGTTCTCGTGATAGTTGGTGCCGTGGGCCTTGTCGCACTCATAGGTGGTGGAGAACAGGGCGTTGAAGGCATCCATACCCACGCAGCGCTGGAAGCAGGCGGCGGTCTTCTGGCCGCACAGGCGCTGCATCTTGACCTTCTTGATGAGGTCCTCGGTGCTCTGGTGGATGTGGGTGAAGCGGTTGACGCGGGTGCCGGTGTAGGGGGAAACCACGGTCATCAGGTCCTCATACTCGGGCATCTGGGCCAGGTCGTAGGTCATACGCACGGAGTTGAGAGAAGGACGCAGAATGGGGCTCTCGGTGGGGTTATTGTATCTCTCACCGAACATATAGATCTCCATTTTGATCTTCTTAATGCTTTCGATATACTGTTCGCCTGTCATCAGTGCCATTTTCGTTACTTCCTTTCTTTCATTGGATTCATCGTTAGTCGGCTCTGTTTACCTGCAATTAGTACAGCTCGGTATAGATCTTGATCAAACGGTCGCGATCCAGTTCCACAAAGTTATTGGCCATCAGGCGGCCCTGGTTGGCGATCACGCTGTCGGTGAACTCCTCGATCTGCTCACGGCTCATGCCGTACTCGTGCAGGGCCTTCTTCTGGATGAGGTTATTGAGCAGCTTCTCCAGCTCCTCATAAACGTCCTCTACCTTGCAGCCCAGGATATCGGCGATGAACTTATTGAGCTTTTCGATCTCGCCGTCGCGGCGGATCTCCATGTAATTCTTCATTACGCCGGTGAACATGGCGTAGTTGCTTTCGCCGTGCGCCACATGGAAGGTAGCGCCCAGAGGATAGCTCATGGCGTGAACGGCAGCGCAGCCGGCGTTACCGAAGGCAACACCTGCATACAGGGAAGCCATCAGGAAGTCCTCCAGGAGGGGCATACGGGCCTCGGGGCCTTCGGCTTCGATCTTCTTGTAGCCGTGCAGGATCATCTCGATGGCCTTGTAGCCGAACAGGCGGGTCATCTCGTTGCCCTTGGGGGAAAGGCTGGATTCCACCGCATGGATCAGGGCGTCGATGGAGCTGGTGGCAAAGAAGCGGAAGGGCAGGCCGTTCAGCAGCTCGGGAACCAGTACGGCGCTGTCGGCATACATCTCATCCACAGCCAGGCCCTTCTTGGTGCCGCGGCTGTTCAGTGCCAGAATGGCGATGTTGGTGACTTCGCTGCCGGTGCCGCAGGTGGTGGGAACCAGAACCAGCTCTTTATCCTTTACGATCTCGGCCTTGCCGTCATAGAGATCGAGGATGGGGGAAACGTTTTTCAGTACAAACAGCTTGGAAATATCAATGACGGTACCGCCGCCGATGGCGATAACACGCTTATGGTCGCCTTTAATGTCCCGGTACATGGCCTCTGCCATGTCGTCGGAGGGCTCGCCTGCGCCGTATTTTTCCTGGTACAGCACATCGCAGTCGAGGTTCAGCTTGCCGAAGAAGGGCTGATAGATGTATTCATTGGTGATTACCAGGTCACCCGCGCCGATGTTGAATTCCTTCGCGAATTCCTCGGCGGTCTCGAATTTATGGATGATCGGTTTGATGGAAAGCAGTTTCATGGCGGTTTACCTCCCTTTTTCTTTTCTCATTTTCGGTGGGCGCGCTTTCGCGGGAAAAGATGGAACTGACCTTGGGATCGTCAGCTCCATCTTTCCCTTTTCCCGCCGGGAGATGAGCGCGCACCGCGGTGTTGACTCATCTCCCGTGGGTGGGGCTTTCCCTAATCAACAGGGTCAAACTGATTGTTTAATTAGCAGCAGCCTTTTTTGTCTTCAGCCGTGAAAACCAGCTCCTCGGGAGTGGGCTCACCGGGGGTCTTCTTGCGGTTCTTCAGGTTGATAACTGCCTCGGAGCCGTCAACAACGATCCAAACGATGATACCGACGAGCAGAGCCCAGCCGGGGGTGAAGTAGGTCAGGGCACCGGCGATAACGCAGGCAACGCCGCGGTCATTGGCGGTGGTGCACATACGGATACCGATGTTGCCGCAGGCGAAGGCCTGAACGCCCATGGTGATGCCGAAGAAGATGGCAAACGCGGGCTTAATGAGGGTAACCAGCGGCAGGATGAGAACGGCGATTACGGTAGCTGCACGGAAGGTACATACACCATCCCAGTAGGTGTGCATGGTCTTGTAGCCTCTCTTGTAGCGCTCGGTGATGGTCAGCAGACCGGAAGCCCACAGCGGGCCGCACATGGGAACCCAGGGAGCAAACAGGGACATGATGGCGTTACGCAGGAAGCTCACCAGGTTGGAACGGCTGGCGTCGAAGATAACGGTCTCATCGGGACGATAAGAGGTAGCCTCGGCAACAACCTCCATCGCCAGAACGAAGTCGGAGAAGGCGATGATGTAGGTAGCCAGTGCGGAGGGGATCGCCGCCAGGAAGAAGCTCCAAGCGGGGAAGCCCAGACCGAAGATGGTGAAGTGCTCCAGAACAAAGCCGAAGCTCAGGGGAGTCATACCCCACTGAATCTGGGGCAGGGGGATCTCGTGCAGCAGCACGGGAGCCAGAATGATGGCGAACAGCTGGGCGGGAACTACGCCCTGGTTACGCACTACATTCCAGAAGCGGCTCTTGGAAGCCTTGCGGGCAAAGCTGGGGTTGAACAGGAAGAAGTAGGACATCAGTACGGCGATGGCAACGGTCCAGGGGGCCTTGGGCATACGGGCGGAGAAAACGTTTACCGCAGCCGTTACGCCGGCGCCCAGAACGATACCGGCCTTGATACCCATGGGTACGGCGTCAACCAGCTTATGGCCGATATCCGTGGCGCCCATGATCAGGAAGCTCAAGGCAACCAGCATCTGCAGGGCAATCATGGCATAGATACGATCAACTTGTCCGGTAGCGTAGTTCGGCAGATCCCACTGCTGCAGGAACTTCAGCGTCAGGGGCAGGGCCGGGGTAATCCAGCCGGGAACTACGGGGTCGCCCAACAGGGAGGGCAGGTAGTAGCAGATGGCGTTCAGTACGCCGAAGGTCAGGGCCATCAGGAACACACCGTTCTCGGTGAAGCCGAGGGCAGCAATGTTGGCGGGATCGTCCAGACCAAAGGTGGTCATGGTGGTGGTAACACCAGCGCCCAGACAGGCAACGCCCAGGAACATGGCGGCGGCCATCTCGGTCCAGGACCACTCGTGGTGGATCAGGGGGAGACGGATCTTGAAGGGGCCTACCTTGATACCAGGGTGTTCTGCACCGTAAGCACGCTTTTTCAGCGGGAACTTACCGGTCATAAAACCTTCCGGTACCGCAACTTTTTTCTCGGTTTCGGTCATGTGAAGCATCCTCCTCATTACAGAATTTCTTATGACTTTAGCCTCTGCCGGGCTCCCCGTTCCCTGTCCCAATCAGGCGGTTCCCCGGCGGTTTGCAGTAAAGCGGCACGCCGAACGCATTTTTCGGCACAGCGGCGCACATCCGCTTACAATTCGATTATATCGGGGCATTTTCGGCTTGTAAACCTTCCGGGCGCAAGTTTGGCAGGGGCGTTATATTGTCCCGAATGAGTTTGTTCACTTTGTTTTTGCGTCTTTCGTGTCGACAAGAATAAACCCTTTGTCCGCGATTTCTTTCCTGATTTCGTCGGCGAGAGCGTAGTTCTTT
>ENA-UEQL01000446-UEQL01000446.1-human-gut-metagenome-genome-assembly--contig:-NODE-446-length-29176-cov-7.274133_pt1 | contig 29176 bp, 26 predicted proteins | sample MGYA00242905_ERZ507926 | MGnify/ENA primary metagenome ERZ507926 (study PRJEB26167, sample SAMN06115531) | human gut metagenome | host: Homo sapiens | place: China:Henan | collected 2015-09-09 | study...
CCTATTTCGAAGGGCTGAAGGCACACTATCCGGAGGTGGAGTTCGCCTATTTCCAGTCGAACATCGAAGGCGAACTGATCGACGCCGTGCAGCAGGCCGACGGCCGCTACGACGGCGTGGTGCTCAACGCCGGCGGTTACACGCACACCTCCGTGGCGTTGCGCGACGCCGTGTCGGCGGTGTCGGTGCCGGTGGTCGAGGTGCATATCTCGTCGATCCTCGCCCGCGAGGAGTTCCTTATGATGTCCTCCGCCCTGACCTCGGTATGTCTCGAGTGGGGGAACCAGAAGATGTCGTCGCACCCTCTCAGGAGGGGGTCGTCCCTGACGATCGCCTTGTGGGCGAAGACCCCCGACATCTTGGACTCTAGGGGATATTTGGGGATGCCGTAGTGGTAGTTGAGTCCCGCCTGCGCCCCCCAGCATATGTGCAGGGTGGAGAAGACGTTCTTCTTCGACCATTCCATGATCTGGCACAGTTCGTCCCAATAGTCGACCTCCTCGAAGTCTATGTTCTCCACCGGGGCCCCTGTTATGATCATGCCGTCCCATTTCCTGTTCTTCACGTCGTCGAAGCGGTCGTAGAACCTGTCCAGGTACTCCTGGGACGTGTTCTTCGACACATGGGAGGACATCTGCAGGAGACGTACGTTGACCTGGAGGGGGCTGTTGGACAGGAGCCTCATTATCTGGATCTCCGTCTCCACCTTGGTGGGCATGAGGTTCAGTATCAGCAGGTCCAACGGACGTATATCCTGCGAGGCCGCGCGGTTCTCGCGCATGACGAACATGTTCTCGTTCTCGAGAACTGTCGCGGCCGGAAGGTCGTTCGGTACTTTTATCGGCATACGATGTCACTCCTGAGGATATCCCGCATGGCGGGGTCTCAGTCGAAGATCCCCATGCTCACATACTTGTCGCCGCCGTCCGGCAGGATGGCGACGATCTTCTTGCCGGGATTCTCTTTGGCGACCTCCAATGCCATGAAGACGTTGGCGCCTGCGGAGATCCCTGCGAATATGCCCTCCTCCCTGGCGAGGCGCTTGGTCGTGTCGATGGCATCCTGACCCTTCACGGTCCTGATCTCGGAGATGACGCTCCTGTCGAGGTTCTTGGGTACGAAGTTCGCTCCGATGCCCTGGATCTTGTGGGGTCCTGCCTGTCCGGACGTCACGAGTGCGCTCTCGGCAGGCTCCACAGCTATCGTCTTGGCGTCCGACCCGGCGTCTTTCAGTGCCCAGCCGATCCCGGAGATGGTCCCTCCGGTCCCGAATCCGGCCACCACATAGTCCACGTCGGGCAGGTCCGCAAGGATCTCCCTTCCGGTCGTGGATCTGTGGGCGAGGATGTTCGCGGGGTTGTCGAACTGTCCGAGGCTGATGGATCCCGGGGTGGCCTTCAGGAGCTCCTCGGTCTTGTCGAGGGTCCCCTTCATCCCGAGTTTTCCGGGGGTGAGGACGAGCTCCGCACCGTAGGCCTTCATGTACGCCTGCCTCTCCTTGGACATGGTGTCGGGCATGACGAGGACGCATCTGTATCCGCGGGCGGCCGATATCATGGCGATGGCGATGCCGGTGTTTCCGGAGGTGGGTTCGATGATGGTCCCTCCTTGTCTCAGGAGTCCCCTGGCCTCCGCATCGTTGATCATGGAGAGGACGGCGCGGTCCTTTATGGATCCTCCGGGGTTCTTCCCCTCGATCTTCACGTATACTTCGCTTCCTGCGGGAGCGATCCTGTTGAGCCTTACGAGAGGCGTGTTGCCTATAGCCTCGGTGAGCGATCTGTATATTGCCATATCTATAACGATTGACAATGCAATATAAATCTTAATTCATACCCAAACTATCATTTTAATTCATATATGAATATTGAAGAGATTCTATTCTGGACGGGACGAAAATATTCCTATGTGATTCAGAACATGGTAGAGGATTATTCACTTAGTGCGGTCATCTATAGTTAATCGTTAACTTTAAGAGAGTATCCGTTTAGTGTGTATCATGGGGGACTCGGCGTATACGGATTCGGACAGGAAGCACCTTTTGGCATGTACGGTCTCCGGTGCGTTCATAACCCCTCTGATGAGCACGATGATGAACCTCGCGCTCATGTTCATAGGCGACGAGTTCTCCGTCGGATCCCACGACCTCGGATACGTCAACACGATGTTCCTCCTCGGCTCCGTGATGGCCATGGTCCCCTCCGCAAGGCTGGCCAGCATCTACGGGATGAGGAAGGTGTTCCTTCTGGGTCTCGTCATAACGGGCGTCACCTCGTTCCTTGCGATGCTGAGTCCCGGTTTCGCATTCTTCGTGGCCATGCGTTTCGCCATAGGGTTCGGGTCGGCCATGATCGGGGTGACGTCCATCGCCATGCTCACCTACGTGTTCCCTCTGGAGCGGCGCGGATGGGCCATAGGCATCAACACGACCTCGGTGTACATAGGTCTCTCCCTTGGACCCACGATCGGGGGCCTGGTGTCGGACGCCGTCGGGTGGAGGGCGTGTTTAGTCATAGTGCTGGCACTCGTCATCGTCTCTCTGTTCTTCGTATCCAACTTCAGAAAGGAGGTCACGCCCACGCCGGAGGAGGCCATGGATTGGAAGGGATCGGTCCTCTGGTCCGTATCCGTGTTCGTTCTGATGTTCGGCGTCATAAACATCACCTCGGGTCTCGCCGCAGGCATGGTGGTCGCAGGACTGGGACTGTTCCTGGTGACCGTATGGTATCTGCGGAGGTGCGGCAGTCCCGTCCTCAACCTCCGTCTCTTCGGGATAAGGACGTTCAGCAGGTCGAGCGTGGCGGCGTTCATGAACTACGGCGCCTCCTACTCCGTGGCGTTCTTCATGTCCCTGTATCTCCAGAGCATCGGGGCCCTGACCGCCTCGCAGGCGGGGGCCCTCATGCTCGTGCAACCCGCCGTGCAGGTCCTCCTCACCGCCAGGATGGGTGCCCTCTCGGACAGGATGGGGGACAAGCGCATACTGCCCACCCTCGGTATGCTGATCGTCAGTTTCGGTGTCGCCATGTTCCTCTTCCTGGGGACCGAGTTCTCGCTGCCCTATGTGGTGCTGATGATGCTCATCATAGGCGTCGGCATGGGGATATTCTCGTCTCCCAACACCTCCGTCATAATGTCGTCCGTCCCGGGCAAGTACCGGGGGGAGGCGTCGGGCGTCGTATCCGTCGTACGTCAGACCGGGATGATGGTCTCGATGAGCATAGCCATGGCCTCCATAGCGGTCATAATGGGGTCCACGGACAATCTGGGACCTTCCACCTACGGCGACTTCGTCGACACCATGCGCCTCGCATTCTCCATCTGTCTCGGCATGTGCGTGGTGGGGATCCTGTGTTCCTGGTTCAGAGGGAGTACGGATGAGGAATGCCTTAAATCGATTTGAGGGTCCTTTAAACTCGAAAACTCCTAAATATTCGTTTTTTACATGAATGGACGATGGACAAGGCTAAGATGGAGGCCGCGAGGCGCAACTACAATTTCCAGAAGATCATCGCGGTAGTCGGATTCATCCTGATGTCCGGGAAGTTCCTGGCATACTACATCACCGGTTCGGTGGCCATCCTGACGGACGCCATGGAGAGTATAGTCAACGTGGTCGCGGGGGTCATCGGCCTCTACGCATTGTACCTCACCATGAAGCCCGCCGACGATTCCCATCCCTACGGACACGGGAAGATCGAGCTCATCTCATCGTCCATAGAGGGGAGCATGATCTCCATCGCCGGTGCCCTGATAATCCTGGAATCCGTGGACAGGTTCCTCCATCCGTCCGACATAAACTCGCTGGACATCGGATTGGTCATCGTCGCCGTCGCCGCACTGGTCAACTTCGCCATGGGGTACACGGCCATAAGGATGGGCAGGTCCACCAATTCGGTAGCCCTCGAGGCCAGTGGCAAGCATCTCTGCAGCGACACATATTCTTCCGTCGGGATCCTTCTCGGTCTAGGCATAGTGTATGCCGGGAATGCATTGGGATACGATCTGGGTATTTTCGATCCCATCATGGCTTTGATCTTCGGTGCCGTCATCGTGGTGACGGGTGTCCGTGTCCTGCTGAAATCCATGAACGGCATCATGGACAGTGCGGACATAGAGGTCCTGAGGGTCGTCACCCGCTGCATCAACCACGAGAGGGACGAGAACGTCATCGACGTCCATCATCTGAGGGTCGTCAGATACGGGTCGTCCGTCCACGTGGATGCCCACATGACCGTCCCCGGACGTCTGACCGTGGAAGAGGTCGAGAAGATAGTCGACCGCTTCTCCAAAGCCATCAAGGACCAGCTGGGCGACGATGTGGACATAACGTTCATGGCGGAGTCCTGCGACAACATGTTCTGCAGATACTGTCAGGACGAGGGTTGCGACCACCGTGCCGTCGGTTTCGTGGACATAAAATATCTGGGTATCGACACGGTCATCAAGAACGACACCCATTATCTCAAGGCCGTGCGCGGAAGGAACGAGCGCATATCGGATACCAAGGATGAAGGGAAGAACGGCGAATGACCTGTTCCGGGGGCCACTATTTTCTACTCGGAACGTATACGCTGGAACATGTTCGGAATCGGTAACAGGGACGTTCCGGAGAAGATCCGCGAAGCAAAGCTGTCCAAATGGTACGGGACGCTTTCCGATACAGACAAGGTGAAGCTGAACCGTTATATGGACGGGGCCGATCCCTCCAGCGCATCCGCTTTCATATGCTCCGTATCCAAACTCGCCAACGACGATCACAACTACAAGTTCGTGGCCTTCCTCGCCGAGAGCACGGAAGACATAAGGATGGACGGCATCCAGAGGTTCTACGTCAACGAGGTGTCGATCCCGGCCCTGTACAACATGGAGGAATACGACCGCTGCGACAAGGCGTGCGACAGGGGTCTCGCCCTTCTCAAGGAGAAAGGGGTCATGGAACGCGTCTTGAAGGATAACGGCGGGGTTCTGCCCGAATCCCTCTACTGCAGGAACTACAAGCTCAACGTGGCCGTAGGGGTCCATTACGACTACGACGAAGGGGACAGACTCCTGGAACAGTTCGAGAAGGACGGCCTGATCAGTCACGAAGAGGTGGAGTACAGGAAGCAGGGGATAAAGACCTTCAGGCTTCAGAAGACGTTCGACTCGATATTCTCCATCAAGGAGAAGGACGAATGAGGGACCTCCACCCTATCTGAGGGACCACGTCTACGGCCGGTTCCTCGTAAGGGTGTATCCTGTCTATCGTTTCCAAAACTCTTTCCAGGTCTTCTTTTCCGACCACGAATTCCAGACGGACCTCGTCCTCCACGGATATCTCCCCGACCTTCCCTATGAACGGATGGGACCCCTCCTCCGTCTTCCAGGTCCCTTTGACCGGGAAGTAGCGGAAGGAGCGGCGGTATCCGGGGTAGACGGGTTCCATGACACCGTCTATGGCGTCCATCAGCATCTCCAGGTGGGATGCCGGCACATCCACCCCGATGCCGTAGACCTCACTCGGACCCGTCACCGGCCGCGGCCTCCTTCTCGGCTATGATGCGGTCGATGTTCGCTATACGCTCGTCGATGTTCTTCATGGCCTTCTTCGCCCTTCTTTTCAGGAAGGATACGCTCAGGAGGGTGGCCAGCATGTTCGTGAGCGGGAACTCGTACGCGAATCCGGCCACGATGCCGGTGGCCTTCTTGATATCGGATATGGAGTTGATCTTGTGGATCAGGGAGTTGTTCTCGACCTCGGGGAGTTTTCCCCTGAGGGCCTTGTACATCAGCTTCTGCCCTCCCCACACGACCTCCATGCTCCATTGGACCTGTCCCAGCACCGGTGCGGGGGTCCCCACGGGGACGGTCTTCTTGCGGAGGATGGCCTTCCTCAGGTCGTCCTCGGTCCTTCCTTCGAATTCCGTCCAATTGTATCCGGCCGTGAAAAGCGAATGTGCATCCGATCCGGATGTGGCGGCCCATTTCCCGGGATGCCTGTCCATGATGCATTGTGCCAGATAGTTGGAGTACGGGTCGGGGTGTCCGCCGTTGATGACTTCGAACCCCTCTATGGGGAGATCGAATATCTTCTCCTGCATACCGTCCACATGGACACTGAACGGGTGGGGTGCGATGGCCAGACCTCCCTGTTCGTGTATGATGTCCACGGCCTCTTCCGGAGACAGCCATTTCTTCAGTTTCTCTGTCAGCCAGAGGCCTATGACCTCTCCTTGGTCGGTCATGACCTCGTCGCCGACCACCACGTCGATGTCATCGAACTTCTTGGCGTATTTCTGTGCCAGGATCCCTCCTGCGACCTCGTTGTGGTCGGTGATGCAGAGGACGTCGAGCCCTCTTCTCCTGGCATCGTCCACCTGTTTCGCCGGATCGATGACGGACTCCGGAAAACTCATCAGTCCCAGACTGTTGAATCCGGAATAGTCCGTATGGACATGGGTGTCAGCCTTTCCCATCCTTTCCATGCACCATGGTAGTTTATCGACCTATTTCAAATTACACTTAACTTCAGTAGATATGGTGCGACAGTATGTTCCAGATGCCTAACGGGAGGATGGGTCAGGACTGCTCGGCGTAGTAGTATTCGCCTACGGACTTCTGGGTCCTGTCCAGGTTGGATCCTTCTTTATTTATCCTGGGTCTGTGGGTGTCCGCATCGCGTCTGAACGTTATGTCGACGGATTTCAGGAACTTGTTCATGCCCTCGCGCATCCTGTACGGTCCCTCCGCGATACCGTGGTGTCCCGGTTCCCCGCCGAATACCATGAGCGAATCGGAGACCATGTCGATGAAGTAGATGTCGTGGTCCACGATGAGTGCGCTGCGCCCGGTCTTCTCCATCATCCCGCTTATGCACTTGGCCGCCTCCATCCTCTGATTGGAATCGAGGTATGCGGACGGTTCGTCCAGAAGATAGATGTCGGCATCCTTCGCGAGGCACCCTGCGATGGCGACCCTCTGGAGTTCTCCTCCGGACAGGTTCTTCATCTGCTTGTCCATCAGGAACTTGATGGCCAGGGGACCGATCACCTGGGTGTCGAAGAACCCGCTGGTGACCTGGTCGTAGTTTATGGCGCACAGGTAGTCCTGGACGGTACCGTCGTAGTCCTGGGATATGTACTGGGGCTTGTAGGAGATCCTCATGATCCCGTTGACGCATCCTTTGTCGGGTTTGATCTCCCCCGCCAGCATCTTGACGAAGGTGGTCTTACCGGTGGCGTTAGGGCCGACGACCCCTACCGATTCCCCGATCTTCACCGCTCCGCTGTTGACATCCAGCTTGAATTCGCCGAAATCCTTGGAGACGTCTTCGAAGTCGATGAGGGTGGGTGTGTCCCACTCCCCGGACGGTGCGGAGACGGCGAACTCGATGGGTCTCTCCCTGAACCTGATATTCTCCTCGGGCAGGTAACCCTGCAGGTAGACGTTGATGGCGGTCCTCACCTGTCTTCCGAGCGTGAACACTCCGTATGCGCCCTCCGACCCGTAGACCAGGTTGACGTTGTCCGCCAGATAGTCCAGGATGGCGAGGTCGTGTTCTATGACCACGACATACTTGTCCTCTCCGGCCAGGCTCTTGATTATGCGGGCCATCTTGACCCTCTGGTAGATGTCGAGGTAGGATGTGGGCTCGTCGAAGAAGTAGATGTCCGCATCCTTCATGCACGTGGCCGCCATGGCGACCCTCTGGAGCTCTCCTCCGGAGAGTTTGGTGAGGTCCCTGTCGATGACCTGTTCCAGACCGAACGTCTCCACGGCCTCCTCCAGACTCATCCTCTCCTGGGTCTTGCTCAGGAGGTCCCTGACGACACCCTTGGTGACCTTGGGGAGCTTGTCCACATACTGGGGCTTCATGGCCACCTTTATCTTCCCCGCATACACGTCGCTGAGGTAGGGGTAGATGTCGGTCCCCTTGTAGCGGGCAAGGACCTCTTCCTTGGTGGGAGGGTTGTCGTAGTTCCCGAGGTTGGGCACCACTATCCCGGACAGGATGTTGATTGCGGTGGTCTTTCCTATCCCGTTGGGTCCGAGGATACCGGTGATCATACCCTTCTTGGGGACGGGGAGCCTGTAGAGGCGGAAGGAGTTCTCCCCGTACTGGTTGACCATCTCGTCCTTGAGTTCGTCGGCCAGCCCTATGATCTTGATCGCTTTGAACATGCACTTGTTGGCGCATATGCCGCATCCCTGGCACAGCGTCTCGGAGATGATGGGTTTCCCCCTCTCCCCGAATTCGATGACATTCACTCCCGTCCTGATGAGCGGACAGAACTTGTAGCATTCCTTGTTGCATTTCTTGTTCTGGCATCTGTCGAACAAGACCGCCGCGATCCTCATGATGCGACCCATCTATCGCAGTTATAAATATAATTCGCGTGCGCGGGCGGAAAAGGTCCGGTACAGGGCCGGTATCCGGAGACCGTGTCATCCCGCGGCGGGGCGGTACACGCCGCCGACCGACTGGGTCCTCGTCTTATTTTTTTATATCTGCACGACTTGTTTCGTGACATACCCACAGTGTTAAAGGGGGAACAATTTTGGATAAGAAGACCGAAACCGCTCCATCATCCGGAAGTACGGGACCGTCCGGGGCCGACAGGGGTCCGGGCAATCCCCATTCATTCGAATGGCTGACCGACGAGATGTCCGCATCGCTCGATACCGTCCACCGTGTCGACAAAGAGGGATTCCTCTATGAGATGGACTGCAGCTACGACTACTACGGCAATCCCTACATCACTTCCCTCATGGAGAAATTCGGCGTCTATGACGCCGGGTGCTCCGCATTCGTCACCTTCAACGAGACGGGGGACAGCGTCCTGACCGCCAGGAACTACGATTACAGGCACACGGATGCCGCTGGAGGATATACCGGTCTGAACGTCGCCATACACTGCGCCCCCGATGGGAGATACAGGTCCGTGGCCATCGCCGACGCGTATTGGCTGGATTCCGATAACGCGACGTTCTCCGCAGGGGTCCTGGACGACGGCAGGACCGACACCTCCATGCTCGTGATGCTTCCGTACGTATGTGTGGACGGGATCAACGAGAAGGGGCTGACCGTATCCATCCTCAAACTCGACGTCAAGGAGGGGGAGTCGTCCGTGGACCAGAAGGATGCGGGGAAGATCTCTATCGGGCATTCCGTTCTGACACGTTACATATTGGACGGATGTGCCACGGTGGATGAGGCCGTCGCCATGGCCGGGGACTACAACATCAAGGGGGTGTTCGGCATGGACTTCCACATATTCGTGACCGACTCCACCGGCGCCTCCGCCGTATTGGAGTGGCGCTACAACAAGCTGTGCGTCACCAAGGTGGATGCCGTCTCCAACTTCTACTCCGGATTCGACGATGCCGAGGACTACTACAAGAACGGCGTCCTCATGGAGAACGTGGTGCGCCTGGAGAACTCCGTGAAGGAATACAAGTACGGTTTCGGTCACGGGTACCACCGTCTCACCGGGATAGTAAGCGCATTGGAGCGTTACATCGACTTCTCCCGGGAGGACCGTGCCGCCAAGATGACGGGGGAGCAGGCCATGCGCATCCTGAGCGTCGCCGCACAGGATCCCGGGACCGAGGCGACGTCGATGACCCAGTACAGCGCCGTCTACGATTCCAAGACTCTCAGCGCGACCGTGTGCATGCATCAGGATTACGGCTCCGTCTTCAGGATAACCTTGGACTGAGACCGTCGTGCGGACGCGGAATCGAATCCCTTTCAACGGACGGGGTCCTTCGGATGCCCGTCCGGTCATTTTATAATACATCCTCCGGCGGAGGTCCGGTGCCGTACTTTCGGAATCCCGACATCGAAAGAGATCTGTTGACTGTAAGGATGCGATGGAAACATTACGAGGGGACCCGGTGTCGGATCCCGTAAAAATAGGAATCGAAGAAACAAGGTGTTTATGGAGGAACCGGGGAACAGGTCCCCGGTTAAGTGATTTCAAGCAGTCACAGGGGCGACCATCTTCTCGTAGACCCTCTTGTATCCGAGGAATCCGATGGCGGTGATCGCGACGCATGCGTCCATGATGATGTTTCCGATGAGGTCGAGACCGCTCACGATGTTGAGGGCGACCAGGCCGACTGCAGAGAATATCCAGATTACGGATGCTGTGTAGAAGTCCATTCTATTACCTCTTTCCTTTTTCATGAACAAGTTTTGCATCCATGCCGTCCGTCGCCGGACGCTGAGTCCGCATGACCTCCCGGCCATGCTCCTTATGTGCCGAAACTTGTCAGATGTTTCAGTAATCTACTGATGTAATTCCGTTGATTTATACGTTCGTAGTAAAATTAATATACTATTTGTGTTGGATATAAATACCGTTTATATATTCTACACATAACCTTCATACCCGTTAGGTCCATTCCGGCCGTCTCGAAACCATAAAGGTGTGTTCGGAGGATTCGGATATCATGGAGGGAACGTCGGGTACCAAGGTCCTGCTGAGCGACCCGAAGGTCGCCATACCGGCCCTGGCGGTACCTTTGGCCGTAGCGATATTCGTCCAGAACTTCAACAGCATGGCCGACACCATGTGGGCCGCATGGCTGGGGGGATCCGCCGTAGCAGGTCTCGGATTGGCATATCCCCTCTATGCGGCCATAGTGGGCATCGGCAACGGTCTCGGCATAGGCGTCGCCGCGGCCATCGCCAGATGCGTCGGGCTTTCCGACAGGGAGGGGGCCACCCGTTCCGCCGGCCAATCCCTTCTTCTGGCACTTGCGGCATCCGTCCTTGTGGCCGTCCCCTTGGTCGTATTCGCGGAACCCCTCATGTATGCGTTCGGTGCCGGGGAGGCCGGTCCGGACGCCGTCGCCTACGGGATGCCGATCTTCGCCGGGAGCTTCTTCGTCATAGCCGGGTCCGTCATGTCGGGCGTCCTCAGGGGCGAGGGTGCGGCCCGCCGTTCCATGGTCATACAGGTGGCGGGGGCGCTCTTCAACATGGTCTTGGACCCCGTACTGATGTACGGTCTGGGCATGGGTGTCGCCGGGGCGGGGTTGGCCACGGTGGCCGCCGGTGCACTCTCGTTGTGTCTGGGTCTTTACTATTACGTCGGTGCGGACGATATGTACGTGAGGTTCCGTATCAGGGACCTGAGGCCCGATTGGCCCGTGGCGAAGGAGATCCTGTGCGTCGGTCTTCCGGAGTCCGCCGAGTACATGGTCATGTCCCTGATCAACATACCCATGAACTACATCATAGTCGGGGTGGGGGACCCCAACGTGGTCGGTACCTACACCTCGGCATGGAGGGTGGGTTACATGGTCCTCATCCCGTGTCAGGCCCTCAGCGGAGGCGTGGTGTCGGTGTGTTCGACGGAATACGCCCGCGGCCGTGCCGACCTCGTCGCGGAGGCCTACCGTTTCACCGCCCGCCGCTCCGTACTCCACACATTCTATCTCTCCGTACTGCTGGCACTTCTGTCCTACCCGATAGCGTGCATGTTCACGGCGTCGGACGACATATCGTACCTCCGGGACAACATGACCGTCTGCCTCCTCTGCCTGGCGGCCCTTCTCCCCATGATGTCCATGGTGTTCGTGGGTTCCGCCTTCCTCCAATCGCTGGAACATTCGGAGATCGGGTTCCTGTCGTCGCTGATACGCAACATCCTGATGGTGTCCGGATACTTCGCCATGGCGGCGGTCTTCCGCAGCACCGAGGCCATCTGGGTCATCATGGCGGTCATAGAGGTCGCGGGAGGGGCCCTCATGGCCTGGCTGGCGAAGGTATACATCGGCAGGTTCGGGGATTCATGCCTCCGCGGAGGTACAGGCAACACATCCTGACCTCCGCGCGTGCACACTCTTATAAGGAGAATGCGTCGTTACCCCTCAACATATGTCGAAAGTCCTTGTAAACATCGCATGGCCCTATGCGAACGGACCCATCCATCTGGGACACGTCGCGGGCTCTCTTCTCCCACCGGACATCTTCGCCCGCTACAACAGGCTCCTGGGCAACGAGGTCTGGGTCGTCGGAGGTTCCGACCAGCACGGCACCCCCATCACAGTCACCGCGGACAAGGAGGGCGTCACCCCGGAGGAGGTCGCCGACAGGTACCACGCCATGAACAAGAAGGCGATAGAGGACCTGGGGATCGAGTACACCCTCTATTCCAAGACCCACTCCCCCGTCCACTCCGAGATCACCCAGTGGATGTTCAGGACCCTTCTGGACAACGGATACATCTACACAAAGGACGAGGACGAGTACTACTGTCCGAAGTGCAGGAAGTTCCTCCCCGACAGGTATGTGGAGGGGACGTGCCCCAACTGCGGCATGCAGGACGTCCGTTCCGACCAGTGCGACAACTGCGGGACCACCTTCGTCCCGGGGGACGTCATCGACCCCCATTGCACCCGCTGCGGCACCAGGCCCGAGGTCAGGTCCTCCACCCAGTTCTTCCTGAAGCTGTCCGCCTTCGAGAAGCCCCTCCTGGAGTTCCTGGACGACAAGAAGTACTGGAGGCAGAACGTCAGGGCGTACACGCAGAACTTCCTCAAGGGCGGTCTCAAGGACCGCGCCATCACCAGGGACATGTCCTGGGGCATACCCATCCCGGTGGAGGGCGAGGAATGGAAGGACAAGGTGATCTACGTATGGTTCGACGCGGTCATCGGATACCTCAGCACGACCATCGCCCACTCCAGGGACATCGGGCAGCCCGATTACTGGAAGACCTTCTGGGAGAATCCCGACTGCAAGCACTATTACTTCATCGGGAAGGACAACATCCCGTTCCACAGCATCATCTGGCCCGCCATGCTCATGGGTATGAGGCAGGGACTAAACCTGCCTTACGACATCCCGGCCAACGAGTACCTCATGTTCAACGGCGGCAAGCTGTCTAAGAGCAGGAAGGGCGCCGTCACTGACGCCGAATCCATGATCCCCCGGGACATGCCCCGCGTCCTGGAGAAGTTCGACCCCGAGGAGATCAGGTACTATCTGTCCATCATCATGCCCGACACCCACGATGCCGAGTTCTCCTGGTCCGACATGGAGACCAAGGTCAACAGCGAGCTCGTCGCGGCCCTCGGGAACCTGTACCACAGGTGTCTCAGCTTCACCTACAAGAACTTCGGGACCATCCCGGAGAACGACAGCCCCGACGAGAAGGTGTCCTCCGAGATATTCAAGACGTACACCGAGTACGAGAGGTTCCTCTCCGCATGCGACTTCAAGAAGGCCCTGCAGGCGGTCATGGGTCTGGCGCACTTCGGGAACGAGTACTTCAACTCCTGCACCCCGTGGAAGCTGGTGAAGGAGGACAAGGCCGCCTGCGGCAGGGCCCTCAACGAGAACCTGAGGATCATCAAGGCCCTCGCCATCATGGCATGGCCCTTCCTGCCCAGGTCCTCCGAGAAGATCTGGGACTACATGGGTCTTCCGGGCACCGTCGAGGAGGCCGGATACAAGTCCGTCCAGACCCCTCTGCCCGCAGGGACGCGGATGAAGGAACCCGTCCCCGTATACGGCAAGATCGACCTCAAGGTGACCTTCCCGGACCTGTTCAAGCAGCCGGAGGCGGAGGCCAAGAAGAAGGTCGAGGCCGCCAAGGAGGAGAAGAGGCCCGCCGAGCCGTTCGACGCGTTCAGGAGGCTCGACCTCCGTGTCGGCAAGGTCGTCTCCGTGGAGGACCATCCGAACGCCGACAAACTGTTCAAGCTGCAGGTGGACGTAGGGGAGGAGACCCCGAGGACCATATGCGCCGGCCTCAAGGCCTACTACACGAAGGAGCAGATGCTCGGGAGGAAGGCGATAGTCGTCACCAACCTCGCCCCGCGCCCCCTCAGAGGGGTGGAGTCGTGCGGGATGCTCCTGGCGGCCGACGACGAGGACCTCGGCGGGGACGCCGTGCTGCTCCTGAGGCCTTCCGACCCGGAGATACCCGTGGGTACCAGGTTCAACTGCGGTCTCGAGAACTCCGGCGACGTGATAGATTACAAGAAGCACTTCTCCGCGGTGACCATGAAGGTGTCCTCGGTGAAGGACGGTGTCTTCGTCTCCGAGGGTGCCGGCATCGAACTGCCCGCCGGGGCGCCTGCACGCGTCGCGGCCGTGGTGGACGGGGGCAGGGTCCTCGTCCTCGGCGACGGGAAGGGATGCGTGGCCACCGTGGACGGCGACATCAAGGACGGGGCAGGCGTCAGATGATCGCCGACCTGCATGTCCACACGAACTATTCGAACGACGGGAAGTCGACCCCCCAGCAGGTCATAGATGCCTGCATCGAGAGGGGCATAGGCTGCGTGGCGATAACCGATCACAACAGCTTCAAGGCCTATTTCGACGTGAAGGACAACGGCAAGGTCATAGTGATCCCCGCGGAGGAGGTCTCCTCCACGGAGGGTCACATAGTCGCATTGGGGATAGACAGGGAGATCCCCCGCGGCCTCTCCATCCAGGCCACCATAGACGCCATCCACGAGGCGGGAGGGTTCGCATTCGCCGCCCACCCGTACAGGTGGTGGTCGGGTCTGGGGGAGAAGAACACCCTGAAGTACGATTTCGACGGGACGGAGGCGCTGAACGCACGCTCCGTCAAAAGCGCCAACAGAAGGTCCATGAAGCTCGCCGAGAGGATCGGGAAACCGATAACGGCAGGCTCGGACGCCCATTCGCCCGGACGTATAGGCTGGGGCAACGTGACCCTTCCGGACGGCTTGAGGACATGGCAGGAGGTCGTCGCCGCCATCATGGAAAGCAAGGCGACCGCACACAGCGTATACCGTCATCCGATGGAGACCATACGCTACGGGTTCAAATCCATAGGACAGTGGATCCTACGCGGATTTAAGAGGATGTAATAAAAAACCACCATATACTTGCAATCTCAGTGTTTGAATGGCTTTGATCGCATGGACAGAATCATGGAACATCGTTCCAAACCAACAGTGGAATCGATCGGTTTCTCCGAGGACCGTCTCAAGGATGCATATGGGAGGATGGATATGGAGAACCATCCGTGGGCAAGACATGCATCGAAGGAGATCGAATCACTGGAATCCCTGTGTTCCACCTTCATTGGAAAGAGGATAATGGATGCCGGTTGCGGAAGAGGTCGTCATTCTCTGTCGATAGCGAAGAAATATCCCTCCTCCTCGATTCTGGGCGTGGATTATTCGGAAGCCAACATATCGTCGGCATTGTCCAAGAAAGACGGACTCGCCAACGTCGAGTTCGAAGTGTCCGATCTGAGGGATTATCGTCCCGACAGGACTTTCGATATCGTGCTGTGTCTGTACGATGTCATCGGTTCCTTCCCCGATGATTCTGATAACGAGGCGATCGTGGAGACCCTTGCATCATGTTGTGAGATCGGAGGGTATCTTGCGGTATCCGTAATGAACATGGAGCTGACGAGACATCTGGCACATCCTTCCAACGTATGTGATGTCGAGTCAGACCCCAAGGTCCTTTTGTTAAAGTAGGGGTCGAGGACACTCGACCCCTACTTTAACAGACCGGGTTCAGCGATTTCAAGGAGATCTTCCCGGAGACCGTGACGGCCACGTCCGTCCGGGGCATGGTCCTGGAGGTGATGGCGAGGACGGAGGTCTTCAACGCGTTCAAGAGGGGGAGGGCGGCGATAATGAAGGTCACCGGGAACGGGGTGGAGGTGGCCTGACCCGCCGGAGGCGGGGTCAGGCAGATCTCTTCATCGTATCCGATTTATCGAACAGAGTAAGATAAATACAAACACACAAATATGACGAACGTTCTAAAAATCAACCAGTAAAAGGCAGGAGATTAGCCTGAGCCTCCCCCGGCCCGTTTCCACGGGCCGGGGAGGGGGTCATTTTCCTGTGACCGTTGTATCGACCTCTGTCGCCGACGATCCTGCTATTCGGGGAGTATGCGTTCAGATGGTTCCGTCATCGATACGGTCTGTACAGACGATCGGTTTTGAGAAAGGATATCTTATCCGGGGGAGACCTCATTGAGTCTTCCCGATTCCAATACGGGATTTTTGGTCGCACAGATGGTCCCAGCAGGACTTCCGTGGGGCCGTATAAGGGGAAAGAGGGATCCGTTATCGGGTGGAGACTTCCTGTACCGGGAGGATCCTTCCGCAAATTTGGATCCATCTGCTGACAGATGTAGGGTGCGGACGGCCGTCTGCTCCGTGTCGCATAGGTTTTCAGAGGTCGTAATATGAATTGGAAATTCACTTTGTTCGCGGTTCTGGTCATGGTATCGGTCTCCGCATATGCCGTCATATCGGAATGTTCGGACGGGTCGGAGGCCGCATCGGACGACAGCGGGTCCTGCGGACATAACGTCACATACGTGTTCGATTCCTCCACCGGGACCCTGACGATAAGCGGGTCCGGAGACATGCATTCGTATTCTTTTACCATCGATGCTCCATGGTATACGTATAGGTCGTATGTGAAGAAGGTCGTCATCGAGGACGGCGTCACCTCCATCGGAGACTGGGCGTTCTGTGATTGTTACCTCCTCGTATCCGTTACCGTCCCCGACTCCGTAACATCCATCGGCGATTATGCGTTCCGCGGATGCTCCTCCCTCGTATCCGTTACCGTCCCCGACTCCGTAACATCCATCGGCTCCGGTGCGTTTCGTAACTGCAACAGACTTGGGGAAATTGTCATCGAGGGCAACGTCACCTCCATCGGTCAGTATACGTTCGACGGATGCACCTCCCTCGTATCCGTCACCATCCCCGACAGCGTAACATCCATCGGCGACTGGGCGTTCGACGGATGCACCTCCCTCGTATCCGTCACCATCCCCGACAGCGTAACCTCCATCGGTCAGTATACGTTCGACGGATGCACCTCCCTCGTATCCGTCACCATCCCCGACAGCGTAACCTCCATAGGCTACGGTGCGTTTGACGGATGCTCCTCTCTTACCTCCATAGTCGTTGCCGAAGGTAATACGGCATATTGTTCCGTGGACGGTGTCCTTTTCAGCAAAGATATGAAGACGTTGCTGCAGTATCCCGCCGGGAGATCCGATGATTCTTATATCATCCTCGACAGCGTAACCTCCATCGGCCGCCGGGCGTTCGACGGATGCACCTCCCTCGTATCCGTCACCATCCCCAACTCCGTCACCTCTATCGGTCCCTCTGCGTTCTCCAGATGCATATCCCTTGCATCCGTCACCATCCCCGACAGCGTAACTTTCATTGATTCCTACGCATTCTATGGATGCATCGCCTTCGTATCTATAATCCTCCCCGACAGTGTCACCTCCATCGGTGATTATGCGTTCTCCGTATGCACCTCCCTCGCATCCGTGACCATCCCCGACAGTGTCATCTCCATCGGTGACTGTGCGTTCCGTGACTGCACCAGACTCGAGGAGATCGTTATCGGTAACAGCGTCACCTCTATCGGCGATTATGCGTTCTGTAAATGTAAATCCCTCATATCCATAATCCTCCCCGACTCCGTCACCTCCATTGGCCAGTTTGCGTTCTATGGATGCACCTCCCTCGCATCCGTGACCATCCCTGACAGTGTCATCTCCATCGGCAGCTGGGCGTTCGACGAATGTACCTCTCTCGTATCCGTCGTAATCGGAAACAGTGTCACATCCCTTGACAGGGATGCGTTCTCCGGATGCACCGGACTCAGGGAGCTCACTATCCCCATCAGCGTCAACGCAGTGGGATCCAACAGTTATCCCGCATTCCGTGGATGCACCAACATCGAGAAGGTGACATTCACCCCCGGTACCGGCAAGGGATATGACTATGGGGACGCATCCTCATACTACAACAATTATTACGGCTACACCCCCTGGTATTACAGCAGGGCGGTCCTGAAGGAGGTGGCCATTGAGGACGGAGTCACCTCCATCGGTTCCTATGCGTTCTACGAATGTACTGGACTCAGGGAGCTCACTATCCCCGACAGCGTAACCTCCATCGGTGACTGGGCGTTCTCCGGATGCTCCTCCCTCGCATCCGTCACCATCCCCGACAGCGTAACCTCCATCGGATCCTATGCGTTCTCCGGATGCACCGACGTCTCCTCCATCCGTATCGGTCCCGATGTATCCTCGATCGGATTCATGGCCTTCGGAGACATCGTCTTCTACGACAGGGATGCCGTTTCCGTTCTCTCCTCCGACGCGGATTCCCTCAAGGGCGGATGCTTCGTCAAAACCGATGACAGGATGGTCAAGGTGGACGGCCACATGATGTCCTTCTACGTAGACGGCAAGGTCGTATACAGAGGGGTCTTCGTGGAAGGCGACGACGACACCCCCATCCCGGACGTTCCTTTCCGTCCCGGATACATATGCTCGTGGGAGGAATTCGAACTCGGTACCGAGGACATTTCCGTGAACGCGGTATATGTCCTCAGGGAACTGACGGTCTCCTTCGACCCGAACGGAGGAAGCGGATCCATGGATCCGGTGACCACGGATGTGGAACACCCGTTCCTTCGTCCGGAGAACGGGTTCTCCGCCCCGGACCACATGCACTTCGCAGGATGGGCGTATTCCCCCGACGGGGAGCCGATCGACTTCGACGGTCTCCATATGGTTGACGATGCGGTCCTCTATGCGCTGTGGGCATGGGACCAATACGACGTGGTCTACAAGGTCGACGGCGAGATAGTATTCACGGACACCTTCGGCTACGGTACCGAGGTGACCGTCCGCGACGTCTTCCAGAAGACAGGATACACAGTTACGGAATGGTCCACCGACGATACTGAAGTCTCAGACAGTAAGTTCGTCCTCGGGGCATCCGACGTGACCTTCTCCGCCGTCTCGGCCGTGAACAAGTACTCCTACACCGTCGAATATGTGGATGGAGACGGGAACACCCTAGCGGACCCGGTGTGCGGTACCGCCGACTACGGTTCCACGGTCGATGCCGAGATCAAGACCATCACCGGATATGCCTCACCGTCCGGGATATCCCATGTGGTGATCTCCGAAGACGAATCGAAGAACGTCGTCACCTACGTCTACACGATCATCGTCTATACCATAACCTTCGACGACGGCACCGTGCAGACTGATGTGACATACACCGTGAAGGACTCCTCGGTCGACGAACCTCAGATAACGAAGAAGAAGGGACATACGGCTTTCTGGGAGGAGTACGTCCTCGACCTCACCGACAAGACGGTGAAGGCGGTATACGCCGCCGAGTCCTATCATGTGGAGTTCGTCTCCGACGGCATCGTATTCTTCGCATACGACCTCGAATACGGAAAGGAGATAACCCTTCCCTCCGGCACCCCGTCCAAGGATGCGGACGTCCGTTACGTCTACACCTTCTCCGGATGGGACGGCTACACCGACGGCACGGTCCTCGGCGACGGCGACGTCACCTTCACCGCCGTGTTCGAAGGAACCCTTCGCACATACTCCGTGACATTCTACGACTACGACGGCTCCGTCATATCCTCGGAGGATATCGGGTACGGTCTTCCCATAACCGTCCCCGAACCCGTAAGGGAGTCCACCGCGGCCTATGACTATGCCTTCTCCGGATGGACGGACACGGAAGGCAACGACGTCGACGTCCCGGGAATTGTCCTCGGCGACATGGGATTCCATGCGGTCTACACGGAGACACTGAGACAGTACTCCGTATCCTTCCTCGTGGACGGCGTATCGTATGCCGCATACGTCCTCCCCTATGGCGACAGACCCGTCCTTCCCGGAGCCCCTTCCAAGGATCCGGACGGATTCTACACATACACCTTCTCCGGATGGGACGGTTATACCGAGGACATGACCGTCGAAGGCGACCGCATCTTCACCGCCCTGTTCTCCAGGAGCGTCATAGCCAATACCGGCGAGGACGGCGGCTACGAGGTCAAGGCCGACGGCGAAGGCGCCCCCTTCTCCTCCGAGACCATCTCCGGAATCGTGGACGGCGCATCCGCGGACCCCTCCGTCACCATGTCCGTCTCCGTCGGCGATACTCTGGTCTCCTTCGACAACGAGGCCCTCAGGAGTCTGCACGGGGAAGATGCGGACCTCCTGGTCTCCAGACTCTCCTACGGTCAGATGACCCAGGCGGTCAGGGACGTCGTCGGCCACAACGTGGCGTACAGCATCTCCTTCGGTCCCAACAGGGACTTCGGGAACGGTACTGTGACCGTCATAGTTCCGTACGTACTTGCCGAATGGAAGGACCCGAACGGTCTGTTTGTTTATTACGTGGCGGAAGACGGGACCGTGGAGAAGATCCCCTGCACCTACTCGGAAGGGTACGTGACCTTCTCCACCGACCACTTCTCGGTCTATGCGGTGATGTACGAGGCTGTGATGTATGAGGAGCCCTCCTCGGACGGCGGTCCATCCGATTCGATGACGGTCTTCGCGGTCATCGGTATCGTCATCGCCGTCGGTGCCGTAGGGGTAGGGGCGATGATGTTCGTGAAGAAGAAACGCGCCTGATGTCCGTTCCCAAGGCGGCGGATCGGATCGATTCCTTTCCGCCGCCGTTACATAGCAAAACACTTTGACGGCGTCATGGAACACGACACGGAAGCATCCGAATGTGCACACTGCAGGAGCTATTCAGAACATCGACATAAGGGGATCAACCGCCTTCATAGATTGATGACCTGATTGACAAATTCACATACAACAGGGATCTGTCTGGCATCGTTCAGGTCAAATCTCAGATCACCATGGCCGTGATGTCCGACCGACGACACGTCCCTGAGGACATTCTTTGGATCCTCGAGTTGTCCGGGTTTGGCACAGAAGTAAACGATGATGGCCGAGTTGTTGCAATCGATCGAAAGCAGATACCTTTTACCCAGCATGAATTTTATGTAGACCTTCATCGCGGTAGCCGTGATGTCCGAGTTTATCTTCATGATCTCATCGACAAGGCTGTTGTAGAGGTTGAGGAACTTAGGCTTGACACTGAAGAGTCCCCTATTCTCATCACCGGTCAGATGTCCCTGCGGCAGCTGTTCCTCGATGTCGTCGGGGTTATTGCGGGGATACAGATCGAGTCCCATCAGGAACAGTCTGTCGTACACGTCCTCCAGATACTCGTCGCAGTCCTCTTTCTCCGCGGAATTGGCCGTTCCTACGTTGGTAACATTGGTCGTGGAGATATCCGAGGCCTGATACAGGGGACTGCGGCGGATTCCCATTGCCGAGACCGATCCGGGGAAGGGGGCCCTCCATGCGATGGGAGGATGTCCCAGATCGCGTTTTCGACGGGTATCCCGTCGGATACTCATGGCGGCTGCAGCGATGATAAACTGATAGTCCTTTTCGTCGGTCAGGAGGATGAAGGGGTGAGTGGTCGAGGGACCACGATCCCCCCACTGAGTCGCCGAAGGGGCGACCCGCGATATTACATCCGCAATCAGACTCAAATAATAACCGATGCAGGAGATTCGATCCACATCAATTCCTAGTAGATATCGAAATAGTGATTCCCATCACGGATCTCCTTGAAATCGTCCACTCCGATGGGTATGTATTTCCGTGAAACCTCTCCCTTCACGGGCATGCGTTGCCATCTCCGCTTATAGATCGAATCGGTCACATCCCGGCAGATTCGTTTCCGGTGCGTCTGTATCCGCATCCCGGTCCACAGGTTCCGTCCAAAGGAGGTCGTCGATATCCCGGGTATCGCCCATGGAATCCATGAAGGCCGCCGCATACAGCGGATAGTGTTCCACGCCATCATCCGAAATGCGGATGTTGGTGTCCTCGAACATAATCCTCCTGTCGACCTTGAAGATGGAAGGTACTTTCGACAGCGACGGGGCTTCACGGCTCTTTCCCGATTTGACTTCTATGACGGAAAGATCATCGCCGATCTCCGCCACGAAATCCAGTTCCATCCTGTTCTCGCCTTTGTTCTTGCTGTAGTATCTCGGCTCTATGCCGCACTTGACCATGCATTCCGCCACGACGTTCTCCGCGACGGCGCCGAGATTCACACGGCTGTCCCCCATGGCCACCGCTTTACGGACGCTCTGTCCGTACATCCCGATCAGAAGCCCTGTGTCCGAGAGATAGATCTTGAAATGACCGCTCTCCTCGCGGGCACTCAACGGGGTCTCCACCGAGGAGACCCTGTAACAGAAGTTCCCGTATCCCGCATTCTTTATCCACAGAAGATTCTCCGAATATCTCTGGGCGGAATTCCTGGATTCTCCCCCGTCCACTCTGGAATACATGAACTTCTTGTTGGATTCAGCCAACTGTCCCGGTATGGAATCGAAACATTCCCGCGTCTTGGCGGCGTTGATCGGGGTATTGTATTTGTTGATGTTGGCTACGATATCATCCAACAAGCGATCCTGTATATTGATGGCCCCGCCGAGTTTCTTCGTATCCACATAGTCCTGGACGACCTCTGGCATTCCTCCCACGATCATATATTCCCTGAAATAGGATGAGAATGCGGACATGGAACGGTATCAGGAACAGATACAGGACATCCGGCATGATATGAAGAACCGGCTGACGGGACTGCTCGCAGCGGCGGAACAGGGAAGTGCGGAACTGATCAAGGACAGACTGCAGGAAGTATTGGGAGATATCCGGCTGGCAGAAGAGATCATTTATTCCGCAAATCCTGTGGTGAATGCCATATTAAAAGTAAAAAGCGTAAAGGCAAAAGAGAAAGAGATACCGATGCAGGTTACAACGCTGCTCCCCCAGAGAGTATCCGTAGATATCGGGGACATGGGTGTTCTGTATGGGAATCTTTTGGATAATGCGATAGAGGCAGCGATGGCAGTGGAACAGGAAAAACGGTATGTTCATGTGGAATCAAAGTTTCAGGAGGGCAGACTGCTTTTATCCATTAAGAACAGCAAGCCATCCGGGACAAGTTCCTATCAACAGACAAGCAAAAAAGATAAAATAAAACACGGCAGGGGAATCCGTTCGGTGCGGAAAGTGGCAGAAAAATACGGTGGGGAGCTGATGTTTTGAGTTTTTCCAGGTAAGGGAAGTAGTTGTGAAGCGTCGTTGACCAGTCGATGTCATTCGTGACAATCGGATCCGCGCCCCAAAGAACAACACGCTCGCTGTTTTTAAGAACAACATTCCAATCCGTGGACTGAGGATCGCCTGTCCCGACGACATAGGGCAGTATGGTTCCGATTGCAGCAGTTGAATAAGAATTGACGCCGGAAACATAACCACCGCTAAGACTCAGCAATCTTCTCTGAAGCGTACTGGCCGAATTCACAGTACCCGGTGACTTCCAGCCATACGACTGACCGAAAATCGCACTCGGGCCGTACTCCGAATAGACACGTTTAAGTTCGGAGGCAATCAGATCAAGGGCCTCCTCCCAGGAAACCCGTATCCATTTATCTTCGCCGCGGCGATCCCTAGAGGCAATCCCTTCTTTAAGATAACTTTCGCGCACCATCGGATAACGAATCCGAGAAGGGGCATAAGGCAGTTCCGCCAGAGCTTTTAAATTCGGAGAAGGGCGCCGGTCCTCCGGAATCGGTTCGATTTTAGAAATCTTTCCGTCTACAACGGTCGTCTTCACAACTCCCCAATGGGTGACGGAAGTTCCTTCTCGGAAGTCTGGGCTCGGTTTTTTAGAGATGCTTTCGGTCATACAAAGGTGCTTTCTGTCAGTCGAATAATCGTATTGTGCTTTGAATGCCTGAATGTTTGCTGATTAGTCGAAGAAATAACATTCTGAAACTTTTTCAAATGCAACTCATTCTCAACTTTTAATAAATTTTTAAGCGACCCATCCTAAGCTCAACCGACTGATTCTGTATTTCTCCTTGTATCTTGGTGGGTGTCAGATGTTTGAATACGAACTTAAAAAGTTAAATCTCAGCGAAAAACGCGAACAGCAGCTCAAGCTTCCTTATATCGCAAAGGATGTTGAGACGATTCGCATCATGACCGAGATTTACTGCCATGCTCATCACAACACCAAAGAAGGGTTATGCCCGGAGTGCGAGGAGTTCTATTTATATTCCGTAAAAAGACTCGCTTGCTGTCCCTTCGGAGAGAAGAAACCCGTCTGCGCAAAATGCAAAATTCACTGCTATGGGAAAGGATACAAGGAGAGGGCTAAAGAAATTATGGCTTTTTCCGGTCCGAAGCTGCTGCTCAAGCACCCCATTCTTTCGATGAGACATATCATGGCGCTCTTCCGCGAACCTCCGGAAAAACCTACCGCAGCCAAACCGCGTCCATTGGCAAAAGAAAACAATTAAGCTGCCGGAGTTTTTCTACGGCAGCCCTCTAATTATTAATAGCTAATATTATTTTTTAGCGTCTTTTATCACGGTTTCTCCGGCTAATTTGCCGTTGACCAAGCAGTCCATCACTGCGTTTGCACCAATTCTGACCGCACCGTGGATGCCGCCCGTGCATTCACCGGCCGCATAAAGTCCCGGGATCGGTTTGTCGTCAACAACTGACAAGACACGGGTCGAAGTATCCGTTGCGATACCGCCCATCGTGTGGTGGATCTTCGGGCTCATTTCGGAAACGTAGTAGGGCGCATGAGTCAAAGGCTTGATGTCCTTATCCAGCTTGCGTCCGAATTCCCTATCTTTTCCGCTTTCGATAGCTTTGTTGAAATCGGCAAAGGTCTGTTTGAGTGCTTCCGGATTCATGCCATATGCCTGAGCTAGAGCATCGAGACTTGCATATTCCTTAACCGCACCGTTCTTTCTTAAGATGTCCATGGCGCCTGGACGCACTTTGTTGAAAGAGGCAACGCCGACGGAGTCGGTCACGGAGATTGTCTTTCCTCCGGCATCCAGCACTTTGAAGATCGCATCGGTCGTCGTTTTGCGATCACCGAATTCATCGGTGAAACGCTTGCCGGTCTTGGTGTTAATCCACAGACCGTACAGAGAGCCGCCGACGCTGGCAAAATGCGAGCCCATCCCCATGCCTTCTTCGTCCGGTGAAGTGTTCGGTAGGAACTGAATCCAGTCGGCCTGGATGATGTTGGCTCCGATTCGGCTGGCTTCGCGCATGAGTTCAGCGGTAGCGCCGGGTTGGTTCGTCGTTTTAAGATTACCGGTTAACTTCGGATCGAGGCGAGTTCTATAGCCAACGTCAGCCGAGAAGCCGCCGAAGGCGAGGATCACACCGTCTTTGGCCTTGATTTCAACAGGTTTACCGGAACCTTCTTTGCCGAACTTGTAGCCTTCCAGAGCTGTAACACCAATGACACGACCGTTTTTGTTTTTATCTAAACAAATGACTTTCACACCGGTAACAACAGGAACGCCGAGTTCTTTGAGCTTTTTCATGAACGGAATCAAGATGCCTTGTCCGGTTCCTTCTTCGGTAATCAGGCAGCGGCGTGCAGAGTGTCCGCCTTTACCAGTCAAGTCAGTACGCCAAACGACGCCTTGTTTCTTGGTCCACTCAAATGTGGGAGCAGCAAGCTCGGTCACGACTTTGATGTGCTCAGGGTCCCCAAGGCCTAAACCGATGCGTTTCATATCGGCTGCAAGTTTGGCCGGAGAGTCCTCAATGCCTTGTTCTTTCTGGACGGAAGAGCCGGGAATAGCCATCATGCCCCCGGAACGGGAAGAGTTACCGCCGGCAACCTGCATTTTTTCCAGAACAATAACTTTGGCACCGTTTTCAGCTGCTGAGATTGCGGCTGCAAGACCGGCAAATCCGGAACCGATCACGATGACATCGTATTCAGAGGCTAACTTTTGCGTCTGAGCAAAGGCGAGGGAAGGGAGGGTGGAGCAAATCGCTCCTGACACGATTACTTGAAGCATGCTTCTGCGAAAAAGCTGCATTTTTTTCTCCTTTTTAGTGATTTTTATTCACTACTGTCCAAAATAAATTTGAACGATTGACATAGCCCCAATGCAAACATGCTGGCGATCCGATAAAGTTGATTTTTGCGAAATAAACAAACGGAACGCCGGCATGCAGAGATCAACGATATCTATGTTTGCTCAACTTGTCCAGCTTATGGGCGGGAAAATTGAGTTTCATAACTTGGTCAACAAGTACCAATCCGACAAAGGAGCAAAGGGCCTCACGACGTGGAGTCAATTTATTGCCATGCTCTTTTGTCAACTCACGGGCGCAGACTCATTGCGAGAGATTTCCGACGGTCTCTATTCAAGTCTCGGGAAACTCAGTCACTTAGGTGCGACCGCGGTATGTCGCTCTACCCTGAGCTAGGCCAACAGTAAGCGGCCCTATAAGCTTTATGAAGACTTTTATTACGTTCTTCTGGAGAAATTCAGACACGAGATACAAGGTCGCCTCGGAAACAAATTCACCAAGCCGGTCTTCAGTTTAGATTCCACGACAATAAGCTTATGCCTTCGCCTGTTTGAATGGGCTCAGCACCGCAGGCGCAAAGGCGGAATAAAACTTCATACGCTTCTGAACAACGATACGTCACTGCCGGAAGTCATCGTGGAAACGACGGCAAAGACGAGTGATATCAAAGGAGCCAAAGGAATATTAGAGAACATTCCTCCCGGCTCTATTGTGGTTATGGATCGAGGCTATAACGATTACTCCTTATTCAAAAGATTAACGGATAAGGGAGTAGTGTTTGTTACTCGTTTAAAAGACAATGCGCAGCATACGCCGCTGCGTCAAGGACTTATCAAGGCCGACCCTGATGGCTGCCGGGGTCTTTACGAGATGAAATTTACGGGCGCTAAAGCCAAACTGCATTGCTCAGAGACTAACTTCAGAGTCGTTCAATGGTTGGACAAAGAAACAAATCGTTGGTTTGAATTTCTTACCAATAGCCAAGAATTAAGCGCCACAGAAGTGGCTGATCTCTATAAGGAGAGGTGGCAGATAGAGCTTTTCTTTAAGCGGATCAAGCAAAATCTTGTTATCAAGACATTTGTCGGAACAACCGAAAATGCCGTCATGACGCAGATTTAATGACATGGAACCCGCCGCCTGCCCTAAGTGGCAGAATGGATTTGTCTAAATCAACCAAAGAGGAAAAGTTCCATGCCAAGAAAAAGAATACTCGTAAAAAGCATTGATACATCGATCTCGTATCAAGTAATCGGTATCGATCTTGCAAAGCATCTTGTTAGCGCCTGTCTAATCACGGGTGCAGGCGAGATCTTTGGTATTGACCGACTCACCTATGATGACTTGTTGAAGTCTGCAGAAAGAATGTCTCCGACGCTTTTTTGCATGGAGCTGTGCCCGGAAGTGCATTATCTGGCAGAGAAACTACAAGGTTACGGTCATCATACAAAAGTGATCGACGGAGCTGCTGTTAAGGAATACATCAAAACTCATTTCGGCGGCCAAAAGACTGATCTGAACGATGCGCAGGCAATAGCGTTTCTTTCATTAGATACAAATCTTCCGGAGATAACACCCAAAAATACCTCTAACTCCGTCCTTTCTTCCATACAAGCTGTTCGCGAACAGTTCCGTAAAGAATACATTCAATCATTCGTTTCACTGAAAGGCATCTGTCAACGATGGGGACTCCCTATTTCTAAAGGCGTAATGAATAAAAACAAAGTCGAAGAACTGGTTAGTGAATCGAAAAAAATACCGCAAGAAGTTAAGGATTGGTTACTTGAGTTGCTCCAAAGCTGTAGAGAACTTCAAAAACGTCTGAATAAGATCAGTAAGTATCTAAAAGAGTATGCCGATAATGACGAGATTTGCCAAAAAATTATGTCAGTCCCGGGTATAGGGCCGATAACCGCCACTCGGTTAAAAGCAACTATAGGAGATATCCAAAGGTTTGAGAAGCCCAAATCAATTGTTGCTTACTACGGCCTAGTACCAAAAAGTAAGGCTACAGGGCACAACGAAAAAAAAGGCGGCATAACTCGTCGAGGCGATCGAGTTGCCCGTTCTCTTCTGATAGAGGGTGCGGGAGTAGTTTTGAATTTGGCAGCAAAAGGATTCCTAAGATCAAAGCCTCTCAATAAATGGATCGAAAAAAAGAGAAAACTCAAAATGCCCTGGGGAAAGCTTTGTTGTGCATTGGCGGCAAAAATGCTGAGAATAGTTCGTGCTATCCTAATCCAAGGAACTTCCTTTAACGCAAAAATTGCGGGAGTAGCGCGGTGTTCGTTGCCAAAAGAATCTCGCAACAATGTCATGGGTAATAACAAACTATCCGAAATTCCCTCACCAAATGGGAGCGTCTATATCCATTGAAAGTTTTAGCAACCATACGGACCACATCTAATTAAAGTCAATTGTTAACAATCTGAGAGCAATCAATACAACTATTCATGAGAAAGCCGAAAGGCCTGCCCAACAGCCATTAGCTGTCCATTGTCTTACAGACATGTAATTTTATTTGGCATGGGCAGTCCGTTCAGGAAGTTCATGGTGGGCAAATAAAGATGAAGTGATGTCTTTTCTAACAGCCCGGAGAGATTGTCTGATGGCCTCTTCCCAGTGGAATATTCTGATTTGCAAACAGTTTGTTACTTGGTGCAAACAAATAATTTAAACCTAAAACTTATGCAGTCAGTGCTGCAGGGCAATTTGTTCTTGACAATTAGGCGTGTTCCAGAGATGGACAGCTGCCATAGCGATCTTGTTGTTAGAGCTGATGCGGCGGCGGTCAAGTTATAAATGGACTTATTGTAGGCTGGCTAGATACTTCAAACTAAACCTCATGACCTGCAAATGCCTACTCCACTGGCTTAATCAGCCTGATATCAAGGAGTGGGAGAAGCCCCCGAAGCTTGCACAGCTTTCTTTATTTGATTAGCAGGGGCTTGTTTATGACTTTTAACTTTCTGGGGCCTGGATTAACTGTAAATGTTGAGGCCAAAGTCAAAGAGCAAATTATTTTGGACAGCAGTGATTTTTCTTATGTTGTTGGCCAAAAATCGGGAAAAACCTCAGAATGCGCTTACTGCAGTTAGAAGAACGGAGGCAAGGCTCCCGGAGACTTTGCCTCCATCCTTTGCAAGAGGTTTTTGATATCCAGGCATATCCTCCCCCGTAACTGAACCAGACGGGGGATTTTTTTACGTTCTTTCTGCGATATTGATTTTTCGGGCTATACCGCACAAGTGAAGAAAAACTTAATTTCAAGTACGGAATTTTTTACCTTAATCGCTTCCCTTCACGATCTCCTTCACAATGAGCTCATTCGCAACAACGTTTCAAGGAGAAACAATGACAGACGTAAGAATTGAACGGGACTGCCTCGGTGAAATGGAAATCCCG
>ENA-UEQL01000451-UEQL01000451.1-human-gut-metagenome-genome-assembly--contig:-NODE-451-length-29054-cov-9.741692_pt1 | contig 29054 bp, 25 predicted proteins | sample MGYA00242905_ERZ507926 | MGnify/ENA primary metagenome ERZ507926 (study PRJEB26167, sample SAMN06115531) | human gut metagenome | host: Homo sapiens | place: China:Henan | collected 2015-09-09 | study...
CGAAACAAAGGGTCGAAGCGTATTGAACATACGCGAGAGTCTTTGTTATCGCGCAGCAACTCGTTTTTAGCCCAAAAACATTCGCCAAATTAGCGGAGGAAACCAATCTTGAACTTGGCGCCAATTATATCGCCGTGCTTCTTGTCATAGCGGGTGCGGGAATCGTCGCCCATTTTCCAACCGAAATCGTGGGTCCAGAATACGGAGACGCAGAACTGGTCGGAAACCCAGTAAGAAGCTTCAATGCCTGCTTCGTGGTAGCAGGGCATATCGTCCTGCGCGTTGGCATTCCACTTCCAGTAGGGAGTGATGGAAATTTCGTCGAGGAGCACAATTTCCACGCCGGCGCCTACGCCGTAGATGAAATAGTTGTCGTTGCCAATTTCGCTGATGTCGTCATTCATCCACTCATATCCGGCATAGCCGAAGCCGAAGGGCTTAACGGCTTTGAGGAAAGGAAGGCCCGTTTCAAAATTCAGATAGGGGGTGAGCTGCGCGCCGATGTTGTATTTGGAGAAATTTCCGGAGTCGGCGCCAAAATTGATATCGCCGGAATAGGTGTAATTGAAGAAAATGCTGCCGTCGAGCCCCGCCCACTTGATATCGCGGAAAGCGTTGATCCCCGGCTTGAGTATGGGGGCGTTTATCACGGCCGAGCCTTGCGCGCCCGTGGGGCTGTCGGTTTCGCCCGTACCCCGGGCGCCGGCGCTCTTGTACTTGGAGACATTTACGCCTCCGGAAATACTTATGTAGGTACGGCCGAGGTTTCCGAGATTTTCGCTCTTCTTGCTCCACGCAAATGCGGATGCGCCTGCAAGGAGAATGGACAGGGTGATTATTGTAGTTTTCTTCATATTCATAATGGGATAATTTGAATGAAAGCTTAACAGCACTTTTGCGAATGTAAAGCCTTATTTTCCGGCGCGGCGAAAAATCGGACACCCGCGCGCGGGGAAACGCCGTATTGACACGGACAAATACTTTGTTTCAAATGGTGATATGGAAAACTTCATATTTCAAAACCCCGTAAAAATCCTCTTTGGGAAGGGCATGGCCGCGAAGGCGGCCGCGCTCATTCCCGCAAAGGCGAAAATCCTGCTGGTTTACGGCGGGGGGTCGGTGAAGAAAAACGGCTCCTACGACCAGACCGTCGCCGCCATCGGCAAGCGCAAATTCGTGGAATTCGGCGGAATAGAGCCGAATCCCGAGTACGCGACCTGCATGAAGGCGGTAAAGCTCGCGCGCGACAAAAAGCTCGATTTCATTATCGCGCTCGGCGGGGGGTCTGTAATAGACGCCTGCAAATTCATTGCGGCTGCCGCGGTGTACAAGGGCAAGGATCCGTGGGACATACTCGAAAAGGGGCTGCCCGTAAAGGACGCCCTGCCCTTCGGAACGGTTCTCACGCTGCCTGCCACGGGCTCCGAGATGAACATGAATTCGGTCGTCAGCCGCAGGGAGATCGGCAAAAAGCTCGCGTTCGCCTCCGAAAAGGTATACCCGCAGTTCTCGGTGCTCGACCCGACTTTCACCTACACGCTGCCCAGGCGCCAGACCCGCAACGGGGTAATCGACGCTTTCGTCCACGTGATGGAGCAGTACCTTACGCGCCCCGCGAACGCCGAAATACAGGACAGGTTTGCGGAATCCATAGCGCAGACCCTCGTTAAAGAGGGGCCGGTTGCCCTGAAAAAACCGGAAGACTACGACTGCCGCGCCAACATAATGCTCGCGGCGACGATGGCGCTAAACCACCTCATCGCGGTAGGCGTTCCGCAGGACTGGTCGTCGCACCTGATCGGCCACGAGCTCACCGCCCTCTACGGGCTCGACCACGCGGAGACGCTCGCCATCGCCCTTCCGAAGGTTATGGAATACAAGAAGGCGCAGAAACTCGACAAGATAGTGCAGCTGGGCAAACGCGTTTTCGGAATCGAGGAAAAAGGCAAAATCAAGGCTGCGAACGCTACCATCGAGGCGGTGAAAAAATTCTTCGTGAAGATGGGCGCGGGCGTCGAGCTAAAGTCCTACAAGCTTCCGGCGGACGCCCCCGAAGCGGTCGGCAAAAACATCGCGCGAACCTACAAGGCAATCGGAGAAAACGGCGACATCACCCCCGCGGACGTAGTGAAAATCCTGAAAATCTGACGGGCAGAAAACTCCGGAAAGAAAAGGGCGGAAGAGAAAACTCTTCCGCCCTGTTACTACTACTATGAAAAAAATATATCTCTTAAGCTTTGGGGGTAATTGGAAAAATTCCGAAAAAATATCGGTTTTTCCGTTTTTCACTTTCGCAAAAATTCCAAAATTCCACAAGAAAAATAAAAAATATTTTATTTAACAGTTAAATTGCGCCAAACAGGGGGAAGGCAGGCATTCAAACTCCGCCGCGGCGGAGCAGGAAAGACTCCGAGCCGCCGCAAAAAATACTTCCGCAGCGCGGCAAAGGCGGCGGGCAAAAGAGCGGCGGACGGGCTCCGGCCCCGAAGAAATGCGGGGAAAATCCGATAGGGGGAAATCCGAAAATTTTTGCGATTCGGCAATGCCGTTTCCTATTTGCGGAAAAATCCCGCCCACTCCGCCCGCAAAAATCCGCCCGCGGCGGCGTTTATTTTAATCCCGCGCGGAAATTTGCGCGCGGGCAAACTTCGCCCGCCGCCCCGTCCGGCGCGGAGGGAAACGGCGCGCGGCAGCACCCCAAACTTTCGCCAAAAAACTGCGGGCGCAGTTTGCTACGGCGGAAAAATTTCCGCCGATTTTCCAAACGCTTTCCGCTTTCGGAGCGAAAAATTTTGCATAAGAAACCGCATTCCGAAGTTTCCGCAACAAACGCGGGCAAAATCAAAACGCTTGCGAACAACCGAAACCCGCTCACTTCCAGAGATCGGGACGGAACCCCGCGCTTTGCGGCCTCCTCAGGCGCAGCGGCGCATGCGCAAACAGCGGGCGGCGTCAGCCCCGCAGCGCGCCAAACATCGAAGCCAGCCGCGGGCCGATTTTGTCCGCTCCGAGGATCTCCGCCGCCGCGCCCGTTTCGGCGGCGAGTTTCGGCATTCCGTAAACCGCGCTCGTAGCCTCGTCCTGGGCGATAGTCCGCCATCCCGCCCCGCGCAGCGCGAGCATCCCCGCCGCCCCGTCGCCCCCCATTCCCGTGAGCAAGACGGCGCATCCAGGGCGGCCGTAACCCGCCAGGCTTTTGAAAAAAAAGTCTATCGATGGACAGAACGGATCCCCGCCGGAGTCGCGATACCCGAAAGCTCCGGACGGCGACATAAACAAATCGGCGTCGGCCCTCGAAACATACGCCCTGCCCGCTTTCGGTACGTCGGAATCCGCCGCCATTTCGACCGGAATCGCCGAACGCTTTGCAAGCCAATCCGCGAGGCTTTCGGAAAATTCGGAATCCATGTGCTGCACTATCGCGCACGCGCCCGCGAAATCGGAGGGAAGCGACGACAGTATTTCCGCGAGAACCCCGGGGCCGCCGGTGGAAGCGCCGATTGCGGCTATCGGAACCGCGCCGGAAATTTTGCGCTCTCCAAAACCGGAAAATGCCGAGCGCGCGTCGGCCGCGAGGGAAAGCTTCCACGCGAGCTCGTCAAAACCGCCGTCGCCGAACGGGTCTATTTCCGCCGCCCCGAAAGCTCCGGCGCGCACGCCCTCGTACACCGCCGCCGAATTCGGGGCGCCCCTGGACGCCGCTATTACTGCGGGAAGCGGGCATGCGGCGACGGCGGCGGCTACATGTTCGCCCTCCGGCCCGTCCGGCAGAAAAAACACCGCAGCCTCCGCGCCAAGGCAATCCGGAAGCTTCGGGAATTCGCGCGCCGCCCCGACGGAAAAAACAGTTTCAAAACCCCTTTTGCCGAGCGCCTCCGAAATGCGCGCGGCCATTTCCCCGCCGGCGGCTATGCCGATTTTCCTCATCCCGATATAAGGTTGCGGACGGTCTCGATAAAAGTGTCGTCCTGAAAGCTGCTCTTGGTGAGATAGGCGTCTGCGCCCGCCTCAAGGCCCTTTGCCCTGTCCTCCTGCCTGTCTTTGTACGAAACTATTATTATCGGCGTGGACTTCGCGGACTCCTTGGATCTCACCCTTTCGATAAACTCAAACCCGTTGAGGCGCGGCATGTCGATGTCGGAGACGATGAGGTCGTACTTGTTCAGGCGCACGCTGTTCCAGCCGTCCATTCCGTCCACAGCCGTATCTACGCGGTAGCCCGCGCCCTCGAGAATCTGCCGCTGGGTCTCGCGGACGGTTATGGAATCGTCGACCACAAGTATCCTGCCGAGCTCCCTCGTCTCAGCCTCCGCCGGCCGGCGCATGAGCATGTCGCCGCTGGAAAGAAATTTGTCGATGGAGCTTACGAGGTCGTCGACGTCGAGAATGAGAATCGGAAGCCCGTCCTCCGAGAGCGATGCGGACGACACGCACGGGATTTTCCCGAGTCGCTCGTGCAGGGGCCTTACCACGAGCTCCGACTCCGCCGGCAGGGAGTCTATCTCTATTCCGTAGAGGTTGCCCCTGTCCGCAACGACAACCGCGTAAACCGAGTTCGACAGATTCCGCGGCTCTTCAAACCCGAGAGCGCGCGCACCGCTCACGAGCCCCACGGACTTGCCGTCGAGATCAAAATACTGCCTTCCCTCCACCGAGCGTATCTGCGACGCGTCGAGCTTTACCGTGCGGTACACGCGCGCCAGCGCGAACGCGTAAGGCTGCCCCGCTATCCCAACTACGAGCGATTTGAGAACCGAGCGCGTAATCGGCAGCTTTAGCTCGAACGCAGAGCCCGCCCCCGCGCGCGAGCTTATGGAAATAGTCCCGCCGACTTCGTGGAGCATCGTCTGAACCACGTCGAGCCCCACGCCCCTGCCGCTGATTTCGCTAATGTCCGGCTTTGTAGTAAAACCCGGCAGTAGGAGAAACGAATAGAGCTCGTCCTCGGATATGTTTTCGAGCATCTCGGGGGCCGCAAGCCGCTTCTCGAGGATTTTCTCCCTGACGGCGGCCTCGGAAATCCCGCGCCCGTCGTCGGAGACCGATATTTTAAGAAATCCCGCCGAGTGCCACGCGCGCATGGTTATTTTTCCGCACGGAGGCTTCCCTGCCGCCTCGCGCTCTTCGGGGGTCTCTATGCCGTGGTCGCACGCGTTGCGCACGATGTGCATCAGAGCGGACTCGAGCTTTTCGAGCACGTCCCTGTCAACGGGCGTCTTGGCGCCCTCGATTTCAAAATCTATCTTTTTCCCGAAAGACTTCGCTATGTCGCGAACCATTCTCGGCAGCGACGCAACCCCGTCGGAAAACGGCCTCATGCGGCTGGAAAGCACTTCCGAATACAGCCGGCCCGCGATGAGAACGTTCCTGCGGGAGTACTCCCCGAACGACTCTATCTGGGCCCGCACGTCGGCAATAGCCTTGTGCATTGCCCTGCGCGCGAGCTCAAGGTGCGCCTGCGCCGCCTCCGCGCCGGGCGAGCCTTCGAGCGCATATATCGCGTTTTCGAGGTGGCGCGCGATCTGCTCCTGCTCGTTCTTGACGGCAATCATCGCCTCGCGGTAGGGTTCTATGCGCCCGTTTTCGACAAGGCTTTCGGCGGCGAGCTCCATCAGGTTGTTCAGGCTCTTTGCGGAAACTTTTACGGACGAGCCGGAAGCCCTGGGCGCGGGCTCCGAGCTCGCCGAAAGCGCCCCGCGCTGCGGGGCCGGCCTGTACGAGCCCGAAAGCAGCGCCGAAATGTCCGAGGCAAGGCTGCCGGCGGCGGACTCGTCCGCGCCCTCGAAGCGCGCGGCCACGGCGGAGGCGATAAAGTCGGCGCAGTCGAAAAGCAGGTCGAAAAACGCGGAATCCGCCTTTACCCTGCCCTCGCGCGCGGCGGAAAAGCAGTCCTCCATCTTGTGCGCCAGGTTTACGAGCCACTCGAGCCCGACTACGCGCGCGGCTCCTTTCAGGCTGTGGCTTGCGCGCATCAGCGAATCCGCGGCCGGCATGTCGCCCGGGGAGCGCTCGAGACGCAAAAGCCCCTCGCTGAGCGCCGCCGACTGCGTCTGCGCGTCCTCGAGAAACACCCCGAACATCTCGGAGTCGCGCGGGCCGGATTTTGCGCGCGGAGCGGAGACTGCTGGCGGAATCGCCGGCGCGGGCGCGGCCTTCCGCAAGGGAAATCCGGCTTCGAGCGCGGCGGAAATTTCCGGATCCTTTTCCGAAACGGCGCCAGGAATGCGCTCCGGCGGAACCTCGGCGCATTCCGAAAGGATTCCGACCGCCTTTGCCACATCGGGATTGGAGGACGCCGCGGCCACGTCCTCCAAAAACGCGGCTTCAAGCTTTGCCGCAAGGGCGGCGTATTTGTCGAAGCCGAGCATCCTGGCGGCGGACCGCAGCGACTTGGCAGCCGAAGCCGCCCGCGCGCCGTCGAGCGACGGGAGCGCCGCGCGGATTTTCGCGACCGCCCCGCGGGCTTCTCCGGCAAAGAGCGAAAGCATGGACGGATCCGCGCTCATAGGTGGTTCCTTATTATCGCGTGGACGAACAGCCCGAAGTCTATCACTCCGTATCTGGCGCCACCGAGGTCGAAAATTTTGTCAACAAAACCGCCGAGCGATTTTTCAAGAGTCACGGGAACGTCGCGCAGAGAGGACGGCTCGACGAGCGCCATTCCGGATATTTTCTCGACGCGGAAAGCGAACCTGTCGCCGCCGTTCGAGCACACCACCATTCTCACGGAATCCCCCGAAGCTGCGCGCGCGGGAATCCCGAGAAGCCGCGCCACGTCCACGGCTATTACGAGCTCGCCGTTCACGTTCGCAAGTCCCGATATGACGCCCTCGCCCCTGTGGGGGATTTTATGGATAAACCTGTCCCTGCCTACCTCCGAGACCGCGCCCATTTCGAGGGCGAGGTTTTCCCCGCCGCATTTAAAGAGAAAGTACGGGATTTTCTCGCGTCCGGAATCCGAGCGCGCCTCGGATATTTCGTCCGACCACTCGTCCACGTATTCGACGGGCGCGCGCCTGTCGAAGAGCCTTTTGCCGGCCTCCGAATACGCCGGGCAATTGTAGCAATGGATTCTCTCGGCGAGTTCCGGGCACGACGAGTCGCCCCAAAGCCCCTCCTTCGTCCAGCAGTGGCGCGCTATTTTGTCTTCAAAATCCATCTGGCAACATATTGCACGCTCCGCCGCCGGCATTCAAGCCAATTAAGCTTCCCGCGCAAGCCTCCTTCTGACGAGTTTCAGCCCGAGGGAGGCGTCGGCGTTTCCCGGGTCGAGATAGAGGGCGCGCCTGAAATATTTTTCGGCGTTTTCCAAATCGGCGGAAGCCGAGAATATCTGGGCGGCGAGCAGGTTAAGGCCGGGCGAATCGGGATGGGCACATAGGAGCGCCGAGCACTTCTCGCGCGCAGCGCCGATGAGCCCCCTGTCCGCCAGCGCGCGCAGCGAGCGGATGTCGGAATCAAAATTTTCCGCCGCGGCCCCCGTGCAACCGCCCGCCGCGGAAATTTCCGCAAGACCACGGGGCTTTGCGGCAGTTTCGCGATTCGGGATTTTCCGCAGCTTGCGCGCATCCCCCGTGCGAGCCGCGCGGACGGCGAAAGCCCTCGCGGGCCCCGCCCTCTCGAAGCGCGGGTCGGAGTCGGCAAAGCCGTCGGCGTGGCCGCAAAATATGACCGCCCCGTCGGCGGCGAGCGAGAGCAGCCTGTCGAAAAGCCGCCTCTTTGCGCGGGCGGAGAGGTATATAGCGAGATTGCGGCAGAATATGACGTCGTATTTTCCCTCCGCGGAGCCGTCGCTGAGAATGTCGGCGGCGCGGAATCTTATCCGCTTAGAGAGCGATTCCGGCATTTTCGCGCGCCCGCCGCCCCCCGCAAAATACCCGAAGTCCGCCGCGCGCTTAGAGCGGAAGCAGCCCTTGCCGAACTCTCCCGACCTGGCGGCCTCGATGAATTTCTCCGAGAAGTCCACGGCGTCAATTTCAAAATCCACACCAGCGCGATCGAGAACGGCGGCTATCGAATACGCTTCGCAGCCGACAGAGCACGGCGCGCACAGCACCCGCATGAACCCGCCGCAACCGGCTGCGAGCTCCGCGAGCATGTCGAAGCTCTCCGGCTGCCTAAAAAACCATGTCTCGGGAACGCAGAGGCTCTCGCAAAATGCGCGCAACTCCTCCGGATTGCCGAGAAGCGCGCGGGCGAGGCCGCCCACGCTCCCGACCCCGAGCCTCGCCATCGCCTCCCGCGCGGCGGCCTCCACGCCCGCCGCCCCAAACGCGTCCGCGCGCGCCCCGCACCCGAGCTCTATCGCGTCCGCCAAGTCCGGGGGAATCTCCGTCACGGATAGAAAAGCCCCAATATTTCGGCCGCGGCCTCCGAGCGCGCGAGCCTGTCGATTTCCACAATCTGCGCGATTCTCCCGCCGGCGGAAAACACCCCGCCCGCAAACGAATTTCCGGAAGACGGGCCTATCTCGGCGTCGTCGATTTCCGCGACGCCCGTCACGCGCTCCGCGATGAGCGCAACCAGCCCCTCGCGCCCTCCCGCCGACATTTTAACGAGCATGTAGCGGGTGCTGAAAATGCGCTCGGACGGCCGCGAGCACACTATGGTTGAAAGGTCTGCCGCCGGAACGGCCATCCCCATGTAATTAAAGGCGCCCGCGACCCATTCCGGCGCCCCCTGCACGGGGCGGAGCCTCACCGCGGGGATGACGGTCTCTATCAGGCGCGCGTCCGCGCCCCAAAGCCGCCCGTCCATCTCAAAGAGAACCGCGAGCATCAGCGGCGCTCCCCGAGCTTAAATTTGGATATTTCCGCCTCGAGGGAGGCCATTGCCTCGCGCATCTGCGAGCGGCTGTCCGAAACCTGTCTGAGCAGCGCGCCCGCCTGCCGCACCCCGTCGTTGAGCGAGCTCATCGCCTCGCTTATCTGCGACACCCCCGCCGTCTGGGAGTTCATGCCCTCTGTGAGGCTTTCGAGCTGCGGGGCTATGGACTGCATTTTGGTGATGATTGTGTCCATGCCGCCGATAATCCGCTCGACGTCGGACACGCCCATGCGCACGTCCTCTGCGAACTTGTCCATTTCAGACACGCCCGCGGCCACCGCGTTCTGCATGTCCCTGACGATTGTCTCGATGTCGCTCGTTGCGAGGGCGGTCTGGTCGGCGAGCCTGCCTATTTCGCGCGCAACCACCGAGAATCCGAGCCCGTAGGCGCCCGCCTTTTCCGCCTCTATGGAGGCGTTGAGCGACAGCATGTTTGTCTCGTCCGCGACTTTTGAAATTGCCACGACCACCGCATTTATGTTGTTGGCCCTCTCGTTTATTATCGCGAGCCTCTTTGCTATCGACGACGTGCTCGCCGAAAGCGTCTGCATCGTCTTTTCGACAGCGGAGAGCTGCGCCCTGCCGTCCTCGGCGGTCTCCGAGCTCTTGGAAGCCCCGTCGTACAGCGTTTCCACGGTTTTGGCGAGCTCCGCGCTCGTGGAGGTTATCTGCTTCACGGCGGCGGAAATCTCGCCCGTGGAGGAGCAGAAATTCTGTATGCTCTCCTCGTACTCGGCGGAAGCCTTGTCCACGCTCGACGAATACGCCGAAAGCCTGCGCGCCGAATGCGAGACCCCCGAGACGAGCGATCTCAGGTTTGAGACCATGTGCGACATGGACGTCATGAGCCTGCGCGTCTCGTCGGAAGAGTTTTCGGACGATGGAATTTCGAGGTCGAGCCTTCCGGCGGCGATTTCCTCGGCGACTTTGCCGGCTTTTGTCACCCTCGAAAGCGTCCTTCCGGAGAGCGCGAGGGCGGCTATCATCGCGAGCGTAAAAACCCCGAGCCCCGCCATTTCGCCCGCTATCGCCGAATACGCCGGAGCCATCAGCTCGGAGCGCGGCGCAATCTGGACCATCACCCAATTGCCCGGGCGTATCACGGCGTGTGCGACGCAATAGACCTTTCCGCTCTGCGGGTCGGTAAAATACGCCGCCTGCCGGTCCCCGCCCGCCTCCATCGAGCTCTTGGACATCTCAACTGCCGACCTCAGCAGGTCGCGGTATACCGTGCCGTATTTGGAGAGGTCGCCCCTTGCGGCGCCCGACGGGTCGCGCGCAAACTGCCCGTCCCTCGAGCGCAAAAGCCCCATGACGAACGCGCCGTTTTCGTCGGTGTAGAGGTCGTCTATGTGGGCGGTGCGCAGGGCGCTGTTTTTCGTCGCGGCGATTATCCGCGACTGAGAGCTTATCAGAAAAATCTCGCTTCCCGGAAACGTTTTGAGCGACGACACCAAATCCGAAATCCTGGCGAGGTCGCGGTCGAACGCCATCTGGCCGGAAAAATTGCCCTCGAACATTATCGGGGCGGAGTATTCCACCATCAGCGTCCTGTTGTTGTAAAGATACGGCTCGGTGATGACGTAGCCCTCCTTGTCGCCCGACTCTATCTTCTTTTTCAGGCCGGCGTAGTACATGGAAGTTTCCATGTCGCGCAGCGGCTCTATTGAAAGATCCGACGCCTCTGACCTGTTCCAGTAGGCGAGAAACCTTCCGCCCTCCGTCCTGCCGAGCCACTCGTCCACCGTGACCTTTGTCGGGTTTACCCTGAGCCCGTACGCGTCTATGCCGCCGCCCTCGGAAATTTCCGCGGCGTCGCGCATGTTTTTAAGCCCCCTCTCGGTTTTGGCGTCGTTGAAATCCGCGTTGGGCTCGTACCCGACGCTCGCGCCGGCAAAAGACGGAAAAATTTCGAGGAGATCGCGGATGTACGAGACGTTTTCGGAGCGGCTTCCGAACCAAACCTCGCCCGCGGCGGCCGCCGCCCGCGCTATCGAAACCCCCTGGACGTTTTCTTTCGAGACCTGCTCTGCCGCAAGCCTCGTGTCCGCGATAAACTTCGCCTCCGACAGCGACTTGAACGCCGAATAGTTGTCGATGCAGTTGAACGCCGTCATCGCCAGATCCGCGAGGAAAATCGGCAGAACCACAAAAACCAGTATTTTCGTCCTTATCTTCATATTCGCCATGCGCGGGAGGAAACTGCCGGCGGAATCCCCCGCGCGCGCCGCCTCCGTTTATTTCGCGCTTAAATCTAATTCCGAGCCCGCGCCTTGCAAGATTTTTCGCAGGCGGGGAAAGCCGCCAAAAGCGCGTTCAGCGCCGCCAGCCGGCGGCGGCTTTTTTCCAGTCCGAAAAGTACCCCTCGTAGTCCGGGCGCCTGGGCTTTTTGATTTTTGCCGCGATTTCGTCGAGCGACGGGCACTTTGCGTCGAATCCCCCCTCCGGTATGTCGATTTTCGCGAGCCACGCGACGGCGTTGAGGACGAGCTTCCGGAAGTCGGGGTGGGCGAGGGTCCAAACCGCGTGCCCGCCCGTGCAGCCGAAGCCGCGCGTGGAATTCGGGTTTTCGCAGAGCCAGAAAATCGCCTCCTCCCTGCCGAGGTTTTTGCGCACGAACTCGTTGCCGGAATTCGGCCCGAACCTGCGCTTGCGCACCTTGTCGGGCGGAACGACGACCGCGAGGTTCGTTATCTTCTGCCCGGGGTTTTCGGAAAACTTCATGTTGAAATGCCATTCGTCGTAAATCTCGAACGGGCGGACGCCGCGCGCGGCGTCGCAGTCGGCGAACTTTTCAAACTTGGCGTCGTAGTACGGGTTTACCGACCAGTGCGTCTGGTAGTGGCCGCCTATGAGAGAGTCGAGGATCGCGGCGTTTTGCGCGCCGCCCTCGCCGTCGCCGAACATCAGCGCGTAGTGGAACACCCCGAAGGACGCGCCCTCGTCGTTCAGGCTTTTAAGGTACTCCATTTTGCCTTTCAGGGGGTGTGACGCCTCGCCCTCCCCGAACACGACGACGGCGTCGCTGCCGGCAGCCTCCTCTATTTTTCCGCCGGCCGCGAGGTTTATGAACTTCACGTCCGCCTTTCCCGCAAGCGCCTCGCGGAGCATTCCGGAGACGAGCTCTCCCATTATTTCGTTTTCGTGGTCCCCCCAATAATGGACGGAACCGCCGGAAACCACGGATATTTTTTTCTTCGGCGCCGGCGCGCACGCGCACAGCGCGGCGCAGGCCAGAAGACAGGCGGCGAACTTTGCAAAAAATTTCATAGGAATGTTTTGAATTTTCCCGAACCGGCGCGCGTTTGCGAGAAAATTTCTCGAAAAAAAACGCGCCCGCGGCTGCTGGAAGAAAACCGAAATTTCGTTGCCATTTGCGGGCGGCGCGCTCTATTATGGGCGCGCTTATGAAAATCATAGTAGCAGGCGCCGGCGACGTCGGGCATTACCTATGCCAGGTTTTGAGCGAGGACGGGCACGCCGTCACGCTGATAGAGTCGGAGGACTCGACCGCCGACGAAGTAGAGGAGCGCCTCGACGTGCGCGTGGTGCGCGGCAACGGGGCGTCCGCCCTGTGCCTCTCAAAGGCGGGGGTTGAGTCGTGCGACTTCTTCATGGCGATGACCGCCCACGACCAGCTCAACATCGTCGCGTGCTCGCTTGCCGCAAGCCTCGGCGCAAAGACCACAATCGCGAGGGTGCACGACCAGGTGTACGCCGACGCGTCGGTTGTAAACTACCAAAAGCACTTCAACATAGGCGTTCTCATAAATCCGGAGGCGCTGACGGCGGTCGAGCTCGCAAAGCATGTGCGCAATCCGGAGAGAATGGCGTTCGAGGACTTCGCGAGGGGAGAGATAGAGCTTCAGGAAATGGAGATTTCGCCCGACGCGAAGGCGGCGGGCGTCGCCCTGAAAGACCTGTCGCTCGACGCGGGGATAAGGATAGGGTATGTCGAGCGCGCGGGCGAGCTCATAGTGCCGCGCGCCGACACCGTATTGCGCGCCGGAGACAAGGCCACGGTGATAGGCACCCCCGAGACGCTCCTGAAATGCCGCAAGATATTTTCGAGCATTTCCCCGAGCTCGCGCAGGATAGTCCTGTACGGCGCGACTGAAACCGCGGTCTCCGTGATAAGGCGCCTGAGCGACCGCCGCTTCAAAATCCGCGTGATAGAGCCAGACATCGAAAAGTGCAAGGACATCGCCGAGGCGTTCCCGAGCGTGACCGTTATAAACGGCAGCGCGACGAGCCTGCGCCTGCTCGAGGAGGAGCAGATAGGCGACGCCGACTATTTCATGGCGTGCACAAAGGACGACGAGGAAAACGTCATGACGTGCCTGCAAGCCAAAAAGCTCGGGGTCGCGCACGTGGAGCTCGTAATAAACAAGCCGGACTACGAGCAGGTTTTGCAGAACATAAGCGGCTTTCTGAACTTCGAGTCGATAGTCTCCCCCAGGAGGGTGACGGTTTCGGAAATAAAAAAGCTCGTCACCGACAAAAACTATTCCGTCATAGGTTCGCTGCGCGGGGGATCGATAGAGTTTGTGGAGCTGAAAGTCGGCGCGGGCTCCCCCGCCGTGGGGCGCCCATTGCGCGACCTCCGGCTGCCGCCCGCGTGCATCATTGCCGCAATAGTGAACGGCTCCGGCGCGAAAGTCCCGGGGGCGGCGGACTCCGTGTCCGCCGACGACAGGCTCGTCGTAATTCTCGAAAAGCGGATGGCTCCAGAAGTCGTCAAAATGTTCGTGAAATAGCCGAATGAATTACCCCGTCATACTGAAAATCCTTTCGATGCTCTTCGCGATAATGGCGCTGGCGTTTTCGCTGTGCGCGGGGGTGTCGGTTTTCTACTATTCCGAATCCCCCCTCGAGGGAGAAGCTCTTCCTGCGTGGATTTCCATAGTCGCCCTTTCGATATTGCTTGCCTTCGCTTTCTTCCTTCCGAGCCGCACTGCCTCCGGAAAACTCTTCAAAAAAGAAGCCATGTGCATAGTGGGCACGGGATGGGTCCTCGCCTCCCTCCTGGGAACCGTCCCGTATGTAATGATTTTGGACGTTTCGTTCGCCGACGCCTTCTTCGAATCGTCGAGCGGCCTCACGACGACCGGTGCGTCCGTATTTGGAGATTTTTCAGACTTTCCGCGCAGCCTGATGTTTTGGAGGTGCCTATCCCACTGGATCGGCGGGCTGGGAGTGGTAATGTTTTTCGTGGCGATATTGTCATTTTTGGGCTCGGACGGCAGAATACTCTATTCGCGCGAAACAAGCGCGGATTCGGGGGGAGGGGTTGAAACCGAAAGAATACAATCGATAGCGCTAAAAATAATAGGGCTTTATCTGTCGATTTCCGCGATATGCGCGATAAGTTTTAAGCTGTGTTCCATGACATGGTACGACGCCATATGCCATATGTTCTCCACCGTCTCTACCGGCGGATTCAGCGTCTACGAAAACAGCATTTCCCACTACGACAGCCTGGCGGTTTATTGGGTCGTCGCCCTGTTTATGTTTATAGGCGGCGTGGGATTTTCCACAATAATATTTCTGGCTTCCGGAAAATTCCATCGGGCGATGCAAAATACGGAATTAAAAGTCTATGTAGGAATCCTTCTGCTATCTGGATTCTCCATGGCGATTTTCGTATACGCCGATCCCGACAATTCAAAAACCCTCTGGGAAACGATTACGCACAGCATATTCAATTCGGTCTCCATAATGACTACCACGGGTTTCATGTCGGAAGACTACCAGAAATGGCCGCCGATAACGCATTCGGTTTTTCTCGCGCTTATGATAATTGGAGGATGTTCCGGCTCAACCTCGGGAGGCATAAAAGTCTCGCGCCTTATACTCGCGTACGCGCTTTGCAAAAATCATCTCGAGAAATCTTTCAGGCCCAGAGTGGTAAGGCCCGTCAAAATAAACGGCAAAATCGTCGGAGAAAAAGAGGCTGCCGACGCGCTTTCATACATAGTTATGTACTCGCTAATAGCTCTCGCGTCCATACAGATTTTATCGTTTTTGGAGCCCAATCTGAAATTGTCGGAATCAATAAGCGCGGTTCTGACGCTCATAGGAAACGCCGGCCCGGGGTTCGACAGGGTCGGCCCCGCCGAAAACTACGGCTTTATGAACGGGGCGTCGAAAATATTTTTGGGGGTCCTGATGATAATGGGGCGTCTGGAATTCTACGCGATACTCGCGCTGTTTATGCCGTCCCTCTGGAAAAAATTTCAATGACCGCAAACATGACGAAACTCGGCGTGAACATAGACCACTCCGCGACGCTAAGGCAGGCCCGCTACCGCGGGACGCCCGCGGATTCGAAAATAATAGTGGAACCCGACCCCGCGGAAATCGCGCTCGCCGCGGAACGCGCCGGCGCGGACTCGATAACCGCCCACCTGCGCGAGGACAGGCGCCACATCCGCGACGCCGACATGTTCGCCCTGCGCGAAAGGATACGCACAAAGCTCAACATGGAAATGGCGTGTTCCGAAGGCGTGATTTCGGTCGCTTTGAAAGTCCGGCCCGACTACGTGTGCCTCGTGCCTGAAAACAGGGAAGAGGTGACGACCGAAGGCGGGCTCGACGTGGCGGGCGAAACCGAAAAGGTCGCCTCCGCGATAGCGAGGCTGTCGGCGGCGGGCGCGGTGTGCTCCGCTTTCATAGACCCCGACGAACGCCAGGTCGAAGCCGCGAAATCCGCCGGAGCCTCCGTCGTGGAGCTCCACACGGGCGCATACGCAAACGCATGGGGAGACGCCGCCGAGACGCGCAGGCAGCTCGAAAGGCTCGCGCGGGCGGCGGAGCTCGCAAAATCCCTGGGGCTTACGGTAAACTCGGGGCACGGGATAAACTACTCGAACATAGCCGCGCTGCTCCAAACCGCCGGCTTCAACGAGCTCAACATAGGCCACAGCATAATCTGCCGCGCGCTGCTCGTCGGGATAGAACGCGCGGTGGAAGAGATGAAGGGGCTTATCGCGAAATATGGGAAGTGAGCCGCAGTTTTCGGGGGAAGTCGTCGGGGTGGGAATAGACCTCGCGGACGTGGCGCGCATACGCGGGCTGCTCGAAAAGTACGGAAAATCGTTTTTAAGCAAAACCTTTGCGGACGCGGAGGCAGCCCATTGCATGGCGCGCGCCAACCCCGCCGAGGCGCTAGCCGCGAGGTTTGCTGCAAAAGAGGCGGTTGCAAAGGCTCTCGGCACGGGGTTCTCCGCCGGCGTCTCCCCCAAGGGGATAGCGATAGAAAACGCGCCGTCGGGCGCGCCGCTTGCGAGGCTCGACGAAGCCGCGCAGGCGGCGATGGAAAAGATCGGCGGCAAAAGGGTTTTGGTGAGCCTCACGCACCTCAAAGACTACGCGCAGGCGGTTGCGGTCATAACGAAATAAAATGGAATGCCGCGCCCCCATAATGTCCTGCGCAGAGGCCGCCGAATTTGAAAGGCGGTTTTTCGCCCGCGGCGGATTTGGCGAGCGCGAGGCAATCCGGCGCGTCGGCCGCGGGATCGCCGAAGAGTTTTTAAGGGAGTTCGACATCGGCAATTCACCCCGCATAATCGCGATCGCCGGCGGCGGGCACAACGGCGCGGACGCAATCGCCGCCGCGTCTAAAATATGCCGGAAAATCCCGGGCGCCTCCCTCTGCGTCGCGGCCGCCCCGCGCGAAAAGCAAAGGCCCGACACATCGCTCGAGCTCGACGCCCTGCTCACAGGCGGCGCGAAAATCGAAAAAATATTTCCGCTCTCCGAGCTTCCGAACGTCCGCGGCAAATTCGATTTGGCGATAGAGGGGCTAGTCGGTATGACTTTCCGACCGCCCGCGCGGGCGGAGCTTGGCGCGGCGATAGAGGCGGCAAACGCGCTGGACGCGCGGATAAAAATCAGCGCGGACATTCCCGCGGGGATCTCCGCCGACGCGCCGCAAGCCCCCGCCTTCCGCGCCGACGCCACATACGCCGCCGGAATCGCAAAGGACGCAATTTTCATGCCCTTCAACAGGCCGTTTGCCGGCAGAATCCGCTTTGTGGACATAGGGTTCTTCGAGGCCGGCGTTCCCGACTCCGCAAGGGCAGTCGTCCTCCCGTCGATTTCCGAACCGCTGAAAGCCCTGCGCCCCGCGCTCTCCGACAAGAGGTCCTACGGGCACGCGTTTGTCCTCGCCGGGTCGCGGCGCTACCCGGGGGCGGCGCTCATGAACGTAAAAGCCGCGCTGCACGGGGGCGCGGGGCTTGTGACCGCCTTCGTGCCGGAAACTTTCGCGGCGCAATTCGCCGCCGCCGAGCCCTCCGCGATCTGGGTCGGATGCCCCGAAGACGAAAACGGGGCGATAGCGCTCGAATCCTACGGGCTGATGCGCCCGCTGCTGCCGCGCGCTTCGGCGTTTCTCGCCGGAAGCGGCATGACGGGCTCCGCGGAGGCGGCGGCGCTCGTCGCCCAGATTCTGAAAGATTTTCCAAGCCTCCCCGCCGTCCTCGACGCCGACGCGATTTCCGAATCCTCCGCCTCCCTCCTGCGTTCCCGCCCTTCCCCGTCGCTCTTGACGCCCCACGAAGGCGAATTTCTGAGGATCGCCCCCGACGCCTCGGACGAATCCCTGATTGAGGCGTCCGAAAAATTCGGGTGCGCGATCCTCCTGAAATCCTCCGCGACGCGCGCGTGCGAGCGCGGGCGGATAACCTATTCCGTCCGCGGCGGCCCCGCCCTGTCGCGCGCGGGCAGCGGGGACCTGCTCGCGGGGCTGTGCTGCTCGCTCGCGGCGTCAAAAAAATTTGAAAGCGTTTCCCTCGCCGCCCTCTGCGCCTCCGACTGGCTCGGGCGCGCCTCGGAGCTCGCCGCGAGGGACCTCACCGAGACCGCGATGGCAACCTCCGACATAGCCGCGTACCTGCCGAAAGCTCTTTCCCGACATTAATTGGCTTGATAATCGCGCAGGCGCGGTAGAATCGTATGGAGAATAACGATTTTGCCCGCCGTTGCGGGCGGTTTTTTTTGGAGAAATGGAAACGGGATTCAATCCGTCATTAGCCTTAGCGGTACTTCCCATATATGTTGTCGTGTCAGTCGGGTGGCTCGCGCGAAAACTGGGATGGCTCGCCCCTGAAAGCGACAAGTCTCTAATGAGGCTTGCCATAGACATATCGCTGCCATGTTTCATATTTTACAACATGATAGGCAACGAGAAGCTCGCAAGCGTAAGCTACGCCGCGTGCACCATATCCCTGGGAGTATTCGGGATATGCGCGTGCCTTGCCGTCGCGTGGATTGCGGCAAAAATTATGGGGCTCAAAACCGGAGAGGGGGCGCGGACATTCACAGTCACTACGGGAGTGCACAATTACGGATTTTTCATAATAGCGCTTGTGGCGATAATCTATCCGGACGACAAAGACTTCATGGGGCTCGTCCTCACACACAATGTCGGATGCGATCTGGTGTTCTGGTCGTTGGGGCTGGCAATGCTCTCATCCGCAAAAAAATTCGGCCTTTCAATATTTTTAAAAGGCCCGGTGTTATCCGTATTCGTCGCCCTGTTTTTCATATGGACGGGAATAGCGGATAAAATTCCCGAATTTGCGCTCTCGTCGCTGAAGCTCATCGGAGGGGCGTCTATTCCGATAAACCTATTGATGTTCGGCACGCTCATATACGACTTATACTCCCGCGAAACCTTCGACGCGAAAACGGTCGGAATTGCGGTTTTCCTGAGAATGGGCGTAATGCCCTGCATATTTATAGGGGCCGCCGCAACGCTGCCAATCGACGCCTCGCTCAAAAAGCTGCTGGTGTTCCAGGCGCTGTCCCCCTGCGGGATTACCGCCGCGGTGCTCGCCAAGCACTTCGGCGGCCGCCCGCAGATGGCGGTGCAGATAACCGTAGCGACACTCCTCGCGGCCCTCCCCGCCGTTCCCTTCTGGATGTGGGCGGGAATGTCGCTCATCGGGGCGTAAAAATTCGGTCGGACGGAAAAAAAGGCTTGCGTTTGAAAAAATAATAGTATTGTAGTACTATAATTCTATTAAAAGAAACCCGCGTGCCCTCAAAAGTCCTCAACATATCGGAATGCTCGTCGCTCGCCCTCCACGCCGCGAGGGCGGTCGCCCGCGCCGGCTCTCCGATGACTGCCGAGCGCATCGCCGGCGCCGCTGGCGTCTCCAAGCACCATCTTTCGAAGGCGCTGCGCAAGATGGTCGAGGCGGGGATAATATCCTCGTCGCGCGGCCCGAACGGGGGGTTCTTCTTTACCGAGGAGCAAAAGAGGCTGCCGCTTATGCGCATAATGGACGCCACAGGCTCCGGCGAGGCGAAATGCCCGTGCATGTTCGACACCCCGCGCTGCGGCGGAAACGACTGCCTGTTCGGAACCCTGCTCAAAGACGCAAACAGGCTTTACAACAGCTATTTTTCAAAAACCAGAATTTCGGATCTGGCAAGAAAACAAAAACAGACTAAACAAAGGAAAACATCATGGCAAAGAAAGTGATATGCTCGGTATGCGGCTATGTCTTTGAAGACGCCGACAACCTCCCCGACGTCTGCCCCCAGTGCAAGGCGCCCAAGTCCAAGTTCGTCGTCAAGGACGACGCCCCTGCGGCCTCGTGGGCCGACGAACACAAAATAGGCGTCGCCGCCGGCCTCGACAAGGAAGTCGTCGAAGGGCTGCGCGCGAACTTCACGGGCGAGTGCACGGAAGTCGGAATGTATCTGGCGATGAGCAGGCAGGCGGACAGGGAGGGATACCCGGAAGTCGCGGAAGCGTACAAGAGAATCGCGTTTGAAGAGGCCGAACACGCGGCGAAGTTCGCCGAACTCCTCGGCGAATGCGTCTGCGCGGACACGAAAAAGAACCTCGAACTTCGCGTTGAAGCCGAACGCGGGGCGACGGAAGGGAAGCTGATGCTCGCAAAGAGGGCGAAAGAGCTCGGGTACGACGCCGTCCACGACACTGTGCACGAAATGTGCAAAGACGAGGCCCGCCACGGCTCCGCTTTTCAGGGGCTTCTCTCCCGCTACTTCTGATTTGGCGGACGCTTTCGGCGCGGGGCGCGCCAAACTGCCGTTCAGATAAGCATTAAAAAGAGCCTGGCGGCGGAAGCGCGCCGCGCATGCTGCCGGCGACGGGTTCTTTAAAACGGATCATCAATGGCAGTTTCGCGCGCCCCTAAACAAAAAAACGCCGCTTTAAAAAGTCGCGACCCCGCGCCCAAAGCGCATTTAGGCCGCGACTTTTTTCATTTTTTGCCCCGCATTCAAAGTCATTGCGCCCAATAGGGGAAGTGGGATTTTCAGAACAAAATCTGCAAGCAAAAACGAACTTCTTACCGGAAGTTCGTTTTTGCCGGAAATTGCGGAGGGATAGAAACATTGGCAAAGCCAATCGCCGCAAGTGGGCTTTGCCCTTTCAATAGAAGCGGCACCGCCGCCTTGCGAGAGTGCATGAGAGGGGGGGGGGCGCATAGCCTCCCCCCATACCCAATCTACCCCCTCCTCCGCTTCCACGCGGCAACGCCGAGGGCGAACGCTCCGATGAGGGCGGCGACAGCCGCGGGTTCGGGCACCTGCGAGAAGGTGACGGTGAGGGTGTTGCCGACCCACGCGAAGTCCGCTATCGCGTTCAGCAGGTTCTTGGCTTCAAAGTCGTCGTTCGCGTCGGACGAAAACGAGCCTTCCAGGGCGTTGGCGGTTATCAGGTCGAACACGTTGTTGCCTTCGTCTATCAGTCCGGAGGCGTCGAGCCCCGAAAAGTCCACGCCTATTTTCCCCTCGGCGGACTTTGTGAAAGTCCCATCAATGGTAATCTTGTCGGCGAGCCCCCCGAAGAAAGTTTCGGTGTTGTGGAAAACTATGTCCCCGCCAAACCATTCGGCTCCGGAGACGGTCACGCCGCCCTCGATGCCGCCGAAGCCGCCGCCGGTCATTGTGAGCTTTCCGAGTGCCGCCGTGCTGTGGATTATAAGGACGCCGCTCTCGACTTCGACGGTGCCGGTGAAGGCGGAATCCGCGCGGATTATTTGCCTCTTTCCGTTTTCGCCCGCCATTTTTACGCTCATTACGGTCTTTATGGAGTCGGAGCGGTTTTCTGTGAAAGTGCCGGAGAAATCGCAGTCCTCCTTGTTGGTGAAGATGAGCTTTACGGTGCTCGCGTCCAATGTCCGCGAGTTGTTCGACAGATTCCCCCTGCCGTCGAGCCCGCCTACTTTTATGAAGGTGTTGGTGGCGCCCGGGGCTGCCTTATATTCGTTCCAACTTATGGGACCGACTCTGTTGAGCAGGTTTAAAGTCGGAACTTTTCCGGAAGACGACGCCGACATTCTGACGACTCCGTCGATAGCAACGTCGGGCGTATTTTCGGAGTGTACGGCGGAGGCGTCCTCATTCCAGACATTCATTTGAACAATGGAATCTCCGTATATGTTGAAATCTCCCGTGACGGTTAGATACTTCATGCAGGCGGAATCGTTCATGGTCATATTCTGCCCCGCTATGTCGCCGACGGTGGCGACGCAAATGCCGGACGCCGTCCCCCCGAATTCCACGTCGGCGTGCGCGCCCTCGCTGCCGATATTGACGGTTCCGAATGTCACCTAGGGCTGCGTGCCGTTTGAAAAAGACGCGCCGAAAACAAACTCCCTATACGAGCTTCCTCCCTCAAACGTGAATTCGCCTATGTTCCAGAACGCTCCGGAAACGTTTGCTATGAAATTGTTTTTCAGACTACCGCCCGAAGTCACGCTTCCGTTTTTTATGTAGTCAATCGAGTTGTAATTATAATTTACGACAGTCAGGGAAGCCAAATTCAGGAACGCCTGGTTTATATTGTAGTAAATTCCCTCGCTCCTCGACGCCTAAGGCAGATGGGCGTCGTAGTCGAACACCCAGTTGGCGTCGGGGGAATTTACGTTTGCGTCCTCGGGAATGGCGACATATTCGGAGCTCGACGAGCTCCATGCGGAGGCGTCGAATATCGGCATACTTCCGCCGGTGCTGTCGCCCCAGTAATAATAGGTTTCCGCCGCGGCGGAAAAGGCTGCGCAAAATGCGAGTGGAAGAAGAATATATGAATTCGTTTTCATATAAACTTTTCTAACGAAAGGTTTAAAAATGTCAAGCTTTTGAGAAAAAAAATTCTACCCCCCTATACCCGCAAAATAAAAAAATATTTCCCAAACCCCGCTTCGACCCGCCGCCGCCCTTCCCGCCGCGCGCCGTCAGCCATACCCCCGCGCGCATATCCGCTCTATTAAAGCCCCCCTATCGCGCGCGGAATGGAATCCTTTGGAAAATTTTACAATCCGCTTTCTATTTCCATCTGCGCCTCTCCCGCGCCAAGTTTCAACAAGAAGAAAAAATGTCCGCACTGCGCGCCGCTGCCGCGCTGCAATTTTGACCAGGAAAACAATACGGACGCGCGCCTCCCCGCTTTGCGAGCGCGCGAAAACCCGCCGCCGCCAGCGGGAACTCGGCAATTTTTCGCGGCAAAACTTCAAACACCCGCCGCAAAATTTGCTCTGCCAATTCACCCCGCAATTCCCGAAAATTTCCGCATTCCGAGCAAAACCTACCCTCCTGCGCCGCGACAATACGGCGCGCCGCGGAATTAAAGAGGCGCAAAGATTCCGGCGAAAATTTCTCCCGTCCCGACTCAGAGGGCGCGTATGCTTTCAGTTATCGCCTCCGCCGCGCGCGCAAGGTCGCCGTCGGTGTGCGCCGCGCTCATAAAGCAGATTTCGTACGCGCTCGGCGCAAAGTAAACGCCGCGGTCGAGGCACCCCCAGAAGAATTTTTTGTAGAGCTCCGCGGAGGACGCCATCGCGTCGGCGCAATTCTTCACGCGGTTTTCGCTGAAAAAAAACGAGAAGAGCGACGCCACTTTCGGCGTTTGCAGCGCGATTCCCTTTTCCTTCGCCGCCGCCTGCGCCGCGTTCACTATGAACTCCGACTTCCTTTCGAGCATTTCGTAGGGGGGATTTTCGCGGATCATTTTCAGCGCGGCGATTCCTGCGGACATCGCGAGCGGATTTCCGCTGAGCGTTCCCGCCTGATAGACGGGGCCGAGCGGCGCGAGGAGTTCCATTATCTCGCGCCTCCCGCAAAACGCGCCGACCGGAAGGCCGCCGCCTATTATTTTGCCGAGCGCGCACAGGTCGGGCATAATCCCCTCGCGCGCCTGCGCCCCGCCGGCAGCCGCGCGGAAGCCGGTTATTACCTCGTCGAAAATGAGCAGGCTGCCGCTTTTTGTGCAGGCGCCGCGCAGCAGCCGCAAAAACCCGGGCTCGGGCTCTATGAGGCCTACGTTCGCGGGATACGGCTCGAGAATCGCGCACGCGATTTTTTCGCCAAGCTTTTCAAAGCACTCCTCGACCGCCGCCGCGTCGTTGAAGGGAAGCACTATCGTAAGCTTTGCCAAATCCGCCGGAATGCCGGCGGAGTCGGGGTTGCCGAAAGTCAGCGCGCCGCTGCCCGCCTTGACGAGCAGGCTGTCCGCGTGCCCGTGGTAGCAGCCCGCGAACTTTACTATCAAATCCCTGCCGGTGTACCCGCGCGCCAGGCGGATTGTCGACATGGTCGCCTCCGTGCCGGAATTTGTCATGCGCACCATCTCGGCGCACGGAATCATGCCGCAGATCATGCGCGCCATTTCGAGCTCAGCCTCGCACGGCATTCCGAAAGACGTTCCGCCTGCGAGCGCGGATTCTATCGCCGCGCGGATCGTCGGATGGTTGTGCCCGAAGAGCGCGGGCCCCCAAGAGCACACGAAGTCCACGAGCTCGCGGCCGTCGCAGGTCTCCACCCGCGCCCCCCGCGCCGAGCGCGCGAAAAACGGCTCTCCGCCCACCCCGCGAAAAGCGCGCACCGGAGAGTTAACCCCCCCGGGTATGAGTTTTTTTGATTCCGAAAAAAGCTCTTTGGAAGTCATTGAAGCCCCCTCTTTATTGATACCGGTATTTTTCTGTCCGTCGAAAACGCGACCGCCGAAAGCTTCGGGCCTATCGGATACTGCGAACGCTTGTATTCGGCGCGCGCCACCTTGCCCAAAACGTCCTCAACCGCCGCCCTGTCGAAGCCCGCCGCGACTATCTCGGAGGCGGACTTGAACCCCTCTATGTGCAGGCGCAAAATCGCGTCGAGAACGTCGTAGGGCGGCAGTGAATCCTCGTCTTTCTGCCCGGGGCGCAATTCGGCGGACGGCGGCTTGTCTATGGTGTTTTGCGGAATTATCTCCCTGCCCGCCTCGCGGTTTACGAGGTTTGAAAGGCGGTATACCTCCGTCTTGTAGAGGTCGCAGATAGGGGCGAACCCGCCGTTGGTGTCGCCGTAGAGCGTGCAGTAGCCCACGGCGCATTCGCTCTTGTTGCCGGTGGCGAGCACCAGGTGCCCGAGCTTGTTTGAAATCGCCATGAGCGTCAGCCCCCGCGCGCGCGACTGTATGTTCTCCTCCGCCACTCCGCGCGGCAAGCCGGCAAACAGCCCCGCGAGCGCGCCCTCGACCGCCTCGACGGGCTTCTCTATCGAAACCGTGTGAAATTCTATGCCCAAATTTTCCGCGAGCGCAGCGGCGTCCGTCCTGCTGTGGGAACTCGAAAACTTGGAGGGCATCGACACCCCGACCACATTTTCCCGCCCGAGAGCCTCGACGGCGAGCGCCGCCACGAGCGCGGAGTCTATGCCGCCGCTGAGCCCCACGACGACGCTCCTTATTCCGCACTTGCCGACGAAATCGCGCAGTGACATCACTATCGCGCGCTTCAGGTCGGAGTCGCCCTGAAAGTCGAAGGCGTCCCCGTCGTAGCCGTCCAGCGAATCCAGGTCGATTGCCAGCGCGTCCTCCTCGAATTTTTTAAGGCACTTTGACGCGGGCTCCGCGCGCGAGGCGTCGAAAACCCCGCTTCCGCCCGCAAATACCACGGCGTCGTTGCCCCCGACGAGGTTGCACCAGACGAGCGGAACTCCTGCCGTCCGCGAGACCTCGCACAGCAGGCCGCCCCTGCGCCGCACGGTGTCGTTTGCGGTCGAAAAGACGCTCGCCGAAATGTTCACGAGCAGATCGAGCCGCCCGCCGCCGCGCTTCAAATCCGAAAAATATTCGAGCGGCCGCGGGGAATTTTCATAGCGAGGCGCGGTGGGCAGCGACGGAAGCGTCCAGATGTCCTCGCAAATCGTCACCCCGACCGACTTCCCGCAGATTTCCGCGACCCCGAAATCGCGCCCGGGATCGAAGTTGCGCGAGTCGTTTAATGCGCCGTAATTGGGCAGCAGCATTTTGTCGCAAATCCTGGAGACTTTCCCGCCGTCCAGAAGATACGCCGAATTGCGCGCGCCCGCCGGCCCGCCGTCCATGCGCGGGCAGCCGACTATCGCCGGAATCGGCAGGGTTCCGGCAAGCGCGGAGAGAGCGGCCTGCGCGGCCTCCACAAACCTGCCGTACCCGACCAAATCGCCGAGCGGATAGCCCGACACCGCGCATTCGGGAAACACCGCAAAGTCCGCGCCGCCGCGGGCGAGCCGCGCGCAGGCGTCCGATATTTTGGCGGCGTTTGCGGAAAAGTCGCCCACGCGCGCGTTTATCTGTCCGATTCCGACTTTCATCTAAGGCGGAATATTTTTTTATTCCGCCGCGCTTTTGCAAGCGTAATCGGGGCGCGGCGCGCGGCTATTCGCGGGAGGAGTTGGCGCGCGCGAGCATGTACAGCAGCCAGCCGAGCGACGACACGAAAGCCGCCACATACGTGAGGGCCGCGGCGTCCAGAACGCTCTCGACGCCCTCGGACTCCCCGCCCGCTCCGACTATGCCGAGCTCCCGCAGGCTCTCCTTCGCCCGCGCGGAGGCGTTGAACTCCACGGGGAGCGTGACGAGCTGGAATACCGTAAGCACCAAGTATATCGCAACCCCGACATAGAGGGTCGCGACGCTGTGGAAGAGGAAGAAGCCGCCTATCATGACGATCGGCAGGAGCTGGCATGCGAAATTCGTCACCGGCACGAGCGCCATGCGCAGGTTGAGCGGGGCGTAGCCGACTTTGTGCTGGATTGCATGTCCCGCCTCGTGCGCGGCGACCCCGAGGGCGGCGATGCTCGTGCCGTAAAAGTTGTCGCGGCTGAGGGCGAGAACTTTTCTCGACGGGTCGTAGTGGTCGGTGAGGGTGCCGTCTATCGGAACTATGTCGACGTCGGAAATCCCCGCCGAGCGCATTACCGCCGCGGCAGCGTCGCGCCCCGTAATCCCCGATGCGGAGCGTATTTGGGAATAGCGCGAATACGCCCCCGAAACGCGGGCCTGCGCCCACAAGCCGACTATTATCGGCACCACTATCAAAATAAGAAATTCCATCTGCATTATGCCAGTTTGAATTGTTCGCAAAAATCCCGTCCTCCCCGAAGAAAGGGGAATTTTATTTCCTCACATATCTTATAACGTCAAAAAATTCGTTTTCTAAAACAGTTTCCCTTTCTTCAAACAGACCGGAAAAGTCAGGGAAAAACACGTCGCCGTCGGGCGAGAGCTTCACGCGGCTCAAAACGAGCTCCGAGCACAGCGGCAGGGCGGCGCGGTAGAGGGCGGCGCCCCCGCAAATCCACACCGTGCGCGGGTCGCCGTCGTAGGCGGCGGCGGCCTCTTCGAGCGAGGCGAACGCGCGCGCCCCCGAAACCTCCCCGGGCCGCGAGGTTATGACCGCGTTTTCGCGCCCCGGCAGCGGGCGCGAACCGAGGCTCTCCCAAGTCCTGCGCCCCATGAGAAGCACCCCGCCGAGAGTCGTCCGCTTGAAGTGCCTGAAATCCTCGGAGATCCTCCACGGTATTTCAAGCCCCCTGCCTATCACGCCGTTCTCGGCCACAGCCGCTATCGCCTTGAAGTTAGTCATACGGCAATCGGAGCCTTTATGGCGGGATGCGGGTCGTAGCCCTCGAACGAGAAATCCTCAAATGTAAAGTCGCCGATATTTTTGCGCGCCGGATTCAGGCGGAGGGTCGGCAGCGGTCTGGGGTCGCGGGAGAGCTGCGTCTTGACCTGCTCTATGTGGTTTTTGTATATGTGCAAGTCTCCGAATGTGTGAATGAACTCCCTCGGCTTGTAGCCGCATACCTGGGCTACCATCATCGTGAGCATAGCGTACGAGGCGATGTTGAACGGCACACCGAGGAAGAGATCCGCGCTGCGCTGGTAGAGCTGGCATCTCAGTTCGCCCGAGCCGTTGACGTGGAACTGGAACAGCGCGTGGCACGGCGGGAGCGCCATCTTGTCGAGCTCGCCGGGATTCCACGCGCTCACGATGTGCCTGCGCCCGAAAGGGTCCTTTTTCAGGCCCTCTATGAGCCTGTCTATCTGGTTGACGCTGCGGCCGTCGGGCGCCCTCCAATCAGTCCACTGCGCCCCGTATATGCGCCCGAGATTGCCGTCTTTGTCTGCCCACTCGTCCCAAATGGTCACGCGGTTGTCGTTCAGGTATTTTATGTTGGTGTCGCCCTTCAAGAACCACAACAGCTCGTAAATTATCGAGCGCGTGTGGAGTTTTTTTGTGGTAAGCAGCGGGAAGGAGCCGCGCAGATCGAAGCGCGCCTGCGCCCCGAATACGCCGATTGTGCCGACGCCCGTGCGGTCGGAGCGCTCCTCGCCGTTTTCGAGTACGAATTTGAGCAAATCGAGATATTGTTTCATAATTGGCGTGCCGAAAAATTAAATTGAAGGGAACATATACCGAATCGCGCAGGCTATGCAACCACAAACCGGCTCCGGAGCGCGGCCGGTACGCAAAGGCGGCGGCAAAAACGCGGCGCGGGCTCCGGCGAAGGGAAACGCCCCGCCGCGGAGAATTGCGGCTTTGCGGGCGGATTTCAAAAGCTTCATACGCACCGCTCCGCTTTGCAAATGCCTTCCCCGCGATCCCGAAAAAATATTCATTTTTTTCTTGCATAGAAGGGGCAAAAGAGTACTTTACGCGAATTGTTATTTATTGCCTGACTAGCTCAATCGGTAGAGCAGTTGACTCTTAATCAATTGGTTCAGGGTTCGAGTCCCTGGTCAGGTACTTCATTTAAAAAAAGCCCGCCATCCGTATAAACAAAGGATTTGCGGGCTTTATCGTTTTTGCCGCCCTTTACTGCGATTGGCGCAAAACGCACCGAAAAACGGTAATTTTTCTTGAAAAATTACCCACCAAATTGCTGGCTTTTCGCGTTAAAATGCAACTTTTGCAGCCTTAGCGAACTTTGCGGATATCCGAGGATGCGCGGGCTGGAATTTCCGCAAACTTTGCCGAATGTCCCAGGCGCGTTCTAAGAGGTTGAACGCGCAAATCTTGTTTTATTTTTTGGGTTGATTTTTGACTATTCTTGGGCTTTTTTTGCAAATATCAGGCAAATACATTCGACCCATGAAATGCAAGTATCTGAAATCCGCTCTCGCCGCCCTCATTGCCGCATCCGCCCCTGCATGCGCGGAGGCATCCGGAAATTCTGAAGAGCCCGCGCCCGCCAAGCGCGCAACGATAGGCGCATACTACTTCGACGGATGGTCTGGCAAAAACCGGTATGACGCGGATCCCTCCCAGCCGTGGGCAAAGGGCGCGCCCACGCATTTGACCAAAAAACTCGCCGAAGATTTCGGATTCCGCGAGCCCGTCTGGGGTTGGAGAAACGATTCCCAGGAAATAATGGATCGCCAGATAAGGCTCGCAGCGGAAAACGGCGTGGATTTCTTCCTGTTTTGCTGGTACTGGAAAGACAACAAAGGCCCCATAAACGAAGCCGCGATAGAATCGCAGCCGACGCACGCGAGCCTCAACCTGTATCTGAAATCCAAAGAAAAGGACAAACTCAAATACTGCCTGTTAGTCGCCAACCACGGGGGGTCCGAAATAATCGGCGACAAGAACTGGGAGGACGCTGTAAAATACTGGACAAGATATTTCTCCGACCCGCAATACATGCGCGTGGGGGGAAAGCCGCTTGTGGTAATCTTCGGAAGCGGCGCAAATTCCATAACCGACGCCCAGATAAAAATAATGCGCGAAACCGCAAAAAAGCTCGGCTTCAAAGACGGGATCGCCATAGCGTGCTGCCGGGGCAAACGCCCGTCTTTCGACATCGCGACGCGCTACAACGTAAACACCTCGTACAAGGGCGAAAGCAGGGAACTTCCCTACTCCGACATCGCGAGCGCGACAAAATCCACATGGAACGGCAGCCCCGAGCAGCCTTTCATTCCAACCATAACGTGCGGC
>ENA-UEQL01000455-UEQL01000455.1-human-gut-metagenome-genome-assembly--contig:-NODE-455-length-28815-cov-13.947665_pt1 | contig 28815 bp, 32 predicted proteins | sample MGYA00242905_ERZ507926 | MGnify/ENA primary metagenome ERZ507926 (study PRJEB26167, sample SAMN06115531) | human gut metagenome | host: Homo sapiens | place: China:Henan | collected 2015-09-09...
ATCGCTCTGGTAGATCAGGATATGCCAATCGTTTTCCTTGCTACGCATCATCAGTTGTATGAAAAGATTATCTCGAACATGCAGGAGGTGAAGTCGAGAAACGGCCGCATCCTTGCCGTGGTGACTGAGGGTGACCAGCAGGTGAAGGAAATAGCGGATAATGTACTGGAGGTTCCAAGAACCCTGAATGCGCTGGTTCCGCTGCTGAGCGTTGTTCCGCTGCAGCTGCTTGCTTACTATGTGGCTGTGGATAAGGGACTGGATGTGGATATGCCGAGAAATCTGGCGAAGAGTGTGACAGTGGAATAATATGAATTTGATTTCTAAAATCATCTAATCTTTTTCTAAAATCATCCCGTCCTTCTTTGTTGATAAAGCGAGCTGCACTTGGCAATTTGAAAGCGATCTTTCATTGCACTCATTGGCATTGCTTTTTCCCATTAAAGAAGGCTCCACCTCTCATCTCGGTCTTCTCCCCTCAGGGAAGAAGAGGGAAACCGCCCTACAGTGCTATATTTGCCCCACCTGTCCCTCCCCTGCGGGAGGGTCCTTAACCCACTCCCAAGCCCTCGCCCTTTCCAAAAGGGCAAGGGATGTAACCGCCCTCCGGTGCTCGGAACCGCTACGCTCTAAGGTTGGCGGGGCATCAAAGCCCTCGCCAGATTTTGCGGGATGGGACCGCCTGGGAATAGCTGTTTATAGTTTACAGTTAATAGTTAATAGTTTACGATTGATTTCGTGGTTATTTGCTGATAACTTGCAGATTTCTTGTGATTTTCTTGGTGGTTTCGAGAAAAAAGCGTAATTTTGGCGGCAAAGTTGAACGTTTAATTGAAATAGAATGGAACAGACTGTATTTAACCCTGCTCAGATGAAGATTCTTCAAATGATGTCTTATATCAAGACTCCACAGGAATTAGATAATCTTGAAAATGTTCTCTCTCAATACTTTGCAAAGAAGGTTGATGAGGGGATTGATGAGTTGTGCGATAATGGAAGTATAACTCTTGATACCATAGAGAGCTGGGGTAATGAACATTTACGTACTTCTGGCAAATGAGAAAGATAGTTCTTGATACTAATTGCTTATTGATGAGCCTTCCAAGGATAAGCCCTTATCGTAAGATTTGGGATGATTTCTTGAAAGGTAAATTGACCTTGTGCGTTACAAATGAAATTATAGAGGAGTATTTAGAAATCATTGAGCAGAAGACTAATGCAAATATTGCTAGTAATGTTGTGTCTGTGATTCTAAGTTAAAAGAATGTGGAATTCGTAACACCCTATTATAAGTTGCATCTCATTCAAGCTGATGAGGATGACAACTCATCAATAAAGGGTGCTTCACAGAAGATACAATCTGAAAAGCCACCCTATCATATAGGGCCCAATCTACAAGTGTATACTACTGGAAGGCACGACAGATTGCCTCTGACCTCAGTGAGGGAACGGAACTCTCCCGAAGAACCTTCATCAACAACATCCATAGCATCGAGGAACTGTTTGAGATAAACATCGAATGTGGCAGCGGATACCGCTACAACATCGAGTATGGCGACTGCTTCGAGGAAGGAAGTACCCGAAGTTGGATGCTCAATGCCTTCTCCCTCCATGCCATGGTTGGCAACAGCCGCAAGCTCAAGGAACGAGTCCTTTTGGAAGATATGCCTTCTGGCAGAAACTTTCTGGAAGACATCATCAAGGCCATGCGTGACAGCCATAAGATTCCTAAGCCTGTCATCACGAATCGGCATAACATCCCAAAGGCAAAAGACCTTTGGGAAGCCATGATAATAAGGAGACCTTTATCAAGGAAGGACAACCCCCAATACCAGAGAATGCAAAAGATTGGGGAATAGAAGAAGAGGAAAAAACTGTTGTTGAAAAAGAGATTCTAAGAATTTCTTTGCAATTAGACAAAGTTTTTGATTTAAAGAATCAACAGGCAACTTCAAGGTTGGAATTGGAAAACCTCAAATTGGATTCGCCAGCAGTTACCTGATATTGAAGTGGGTACTGTTCATAAGTTCCAAGGAAGAGAGATGGATGTCATTGCAACCATTACTCGGTATAGAAATCGATGGTTATGCCTATCACCATAAAAGTAAACACAAACATAAGAATAAAAAAGAATGATATGAAAGTATTTGCACACTATATGGGAAATGAAAAAGATTGGAATCTTTCTGAGGATGGATTACATGAAGAAGGCTTCAGAACAAGAACTGTGGTATGACAATATCAGATACAGGTTCTACCCAGGACTCCAGGTAACCTTTGACAAGAAAACGGTCAATATACGCTTTGCCTATAAAAAGAACAATGGCTTTTCCATAGCGGATTACAACAATCCTGATGAGAAAAAAGCAAGAAATCTGCAAGTTATCAGCAAATAACCACGAAATCAATCGTAAACTATAACTATTAACTGTAAGCTATAAACTGCTATTCCCAGGCGGTCCATCCCGCACAACATGGCGAGGGCTTTGATGCCCCGCCAACCTTATAGCGTAGCGGTTCTGAGCACCGGAGGGCGGTTACATCCCTAATCCCTATGATAGGGATTTAGGGCTTGGGTAGCATACCAAGCATATTGCAAGCAGTTACACTTATCGGTGTATTTTACATTGCTTTTTAACCTACTTGATGAGTATCAAATCAAAGTACATTAGGCGAGTCTTTAATGGCTTATCAGAAACAATACCTCTATATGATTTTTCCTGCTCTTCTGTGCTGAACATAAAATCAAAACCATTCTTCTTATAAAATGCTATAGGCACATCTTCATTATAGGCATCAACTACCAAATAACGACAGCCCGTTTTATTATATGGCTCAACAAACCAGGACTTAATAAAGTCCATTACTTCTGTCCCGATATGAAGATGCTGAAATTTTGTTGAAATTCCCAATCTTCCTATAAGTACAGCAGGATATATCAAATCCTGTTTTATATGAGGAACATGCTTTCCAACCTTTTTCTTTCTCGCATTAGGCAGGTATTTTGTGAAAATACTGGCATTTGAGACCGTAAATGCACATACGATATCAGCCTTGGATTCCTCAAGATAATAGCACTAAGATTTACCAAACAAGTTGTCGGCATAAGACACAGCATCATTATGGAAGAATCCATCCAAGTCTTCATTGCCACATGAAAATGAAATAGATTCTTCCAATATTTCTTTTGTCAATGGTGAAAACACCGTTTTATCTGCTAAAAATCCCATAATACTAACTTAAAATTTAGCTTTTGCCAAAATAGCCTTCATCTCAGCACGTTGCTTTGAGAAATCTATGCTACCACGCTTCTTCAATGTTTCTTCAGCTTTTTCTCTGAAAGCTAAAGCCTCATCACCTGTCAGCATTGGGATACCACTAATTGCTAATGCCATAATCCTATCTCCTATTATTTAATTTATATAACTTGCCGCCAAAGTTACGCTTTTTTCTCGAAACCACCAAGCAATTAACAAGAAATCTGCAAGTTATCAGCAAATAACCACGAAATCAATCGTAAACTATAACTATTAACTGTAAACTATAGACTGCTATTCCCAGGCGGTCCCATCCCGCAAAATATGGCGAGGGCTTTGATGCCCCGCCAACCTTAGAGCGTAGCGGTTCCGAGCACCGGAGGGCGGTTACATCCCTAATCCCTATGGTAGGGATTTAGGGCTTGGGTATAGGGTAAGGACCCTCCCGCAGGGGAGGGACAGGTGGGGCAAATATAGCACTGTAGGGCGGTTACATCCTTCCTTCTGAGGTTTCTGTCCCCTACAAGGGGAACCGAAGGGGTCGTAAAGACTATTGAGAAGGCTTGGTTAGAGGTGAAGCTCTCCTTGCAGGAGAGACAGAGAGGTAGAAAAACCTTTGAAAAGGGTCATTGGGATTCCCGAATCTACTTCATGCACTTCGCTTGAATGAATTGCGGCACTTTCCATGCCATTTTTAATTGTTTTTAGAAAACATCACTATGAGAACCAGTATTAGTCATCACTAAAACCAGCTCATCATTATATTGTTTCCATATCATTTCATATTCCCAACTTTTCAAACATATCATCAGCACTTTCATACTCCGTCACTCTACCATGACGAATATCATCCATTGCTTCTTCTATCCCTGACATGCTTTTCTGATGATTAGGAACAATCACAACGCCTTTCATTGCCTCAAGAACTTTCTTGAGTCCAGCCATAACACTATTATCTTCCACTTGTATAGTTAATGTTGCCATAACCTATAATTTTAAACGTTAAACTTTTCCGCAAAATTACGCTTTTTCTTCGAAACCACCAAGAAAAAAGCAATAATTCTGCAACTCATCAGCCAATTTCCCCCGAATAAACAGTAAACTACAAACAGCAAACTATAAATTGTAAATTATTAATTGTAAACAGCTATCCCCTGGCGGTCCCAGCCCGCACAACTTGGCGTAGACCTTTGATGGTCCGCCAACCTTAGAACGTAGCGGTTCTGAGCACCGGAGGGCGGTTACATCCTCTCGTCCCTGAGGGAAGAGAGGCTTGGTGAGAAAGGTGGAGCCTTCCTTAACGGTAAGGAAGGTTTCTGTCCCCTAGAAGGGGAACCGAAGGGGTCTTAAAGACTATTGAAGGTAGGTTTTCGAAAAAGGGCTACTAAGCTCCATCCCCGAAAAGAAGCTTAATTAAAAAGGAGAGAGGGAGCCGTTCGCCCGTAGATCTATTATCTTATTCCATGTATCTTCTTCCATAAAGCAAACCACGTTCTGAACAATGGTTCACTCAATGCCTCAGTAGGATAATGCTTCACGAAGCGTAAGTTGCGCAAACTCATTCTGAGATAGCGATGAAGTTTGCCTTCATTCTCCTTGCTTCCAAGTCGAGTGTCATACTGTCCGAAGTTTCCTCCTCGCATGATTTCAGCAAGCAGGAACCTACCTTCCCTTTCATCCATCGGCACTATTATTCTATCTTCTGATAGTCCGAACACCTCCTTCATCACGAACATCACAGCCTGAGCAAACTTCCATAATCCAAGATATTTCAATTTATGCCGTAAGGCATCCAAATCTGTGTTAATCAGTGTCATCTGTGGGAGACTTTTATTAGAATCCGTGAGATTTGTGAGATCCGTGTGCCACTTCAATAACACAAAGTAGTAATCCAGAAGCTGCCTCAATCCGATTCCCTCCGTAAAGATATGCCGATGCAGATGAGAAAGGATATAGATAACGTTGAATGAAACCTGAGGCACATGAATTTCCCCATACCCATCAGGCAACGAAACCCGATGATTACACTGTTCACCCATCACCTCCTTAAACCATTTCTGCATCCTGCTATTATGAATAGGGAAAAACATATATGAAGGAGTAAAATGCACCTCTATTGCCGTTTTCATCACAGGGAAGTCTACATGGTGATAACGCATCACCTGATTCGGACACACCTTATTTATATATTGCATCACTCGTTTCCTGCCACCAGTGAGATAGATGTCTATATCTCCAGGCGTTCGCATATAAGGGTCAGGATAAAGCAACGCATTCCCCTGCCCCTTCAAGATACAGTTAGCAAAGCCCTCGTTCTCGAAGTTCAGGCAAACCTTCACGGAATCCTGAAACAGTTTGATATTCTGCTTCCGAATCATTTCCGCCATCACCATCCATTGCATCAGTAGCTTCTGCTCTGGTGCCAACTCCTTTGGCAACAGCTGGATACCATAAAACAGCACACCAAGCAAGGCCTGCTTCTTGGCAATAGCATATAGTTCTTTCCAATCCACCTCCTTCAAAGAACCAGGTATTTCCTTGGCAGAACCAATGCAGAATCGCAAGAAATCAAAGAAAATCTTTTGTTGTTTCAACATAAAGTTGTATTTTTGCACGCATGAAGCAAGCCATACGCATCATATTTTCCTACATAGCAGCTATCATCCTTCTTCCGATAGCTTTGCTATGTAAGTTCTTCCGAAGAAAGTAATCCTACTTTTTTCGGAAAGGATCCTTGTATATTCCCAAGAGCTGCTTACCGAAGTAATAGAAGAACTGCATATCATCCACGAAATAACGTTTGAAGAGGCGCTTTGGCTCCTTCATGCAACGATACAGCCACTCCATACCAATCTTCTGCCAAATCTTAGGCGCACGTTTCAAAGTTCCTGCCTCGAAGTCGATGGTAGCACCCAGAGCCATGAACACCTTTACTTCAGGCATCTTATCACGATACTTCATAATCCATTTCTCTTGCTTTGGAGCACCCACACCAACGAGCAGCACATTAGCACCACTCTCGTTCACGATGCGAACCAACTCCTCACATTCATCCTCATGCTTCTCGAAGCCAAATGAAGGAGAATGAGCACCAACCACCATCTGGCGCCCTACCTTCTCATTGATACGTTCCATTGCCTTGGCTGCAATACCCTCCTTAGCACCAAGCAAGAAGATCTTGCATTCAGCATCATCCTTATGATACATATAATAAGAGGTGAAGAAGCTGGAACCCGGAATCGCTTCCTTGATTGGAGTCTTCAACAACTTACCGAACAGGTAGAGAATCTTACTGTCACACACCACCCATTCCGACTTCTGATACACATCATAAAACTCCTTGTCCTTCTGAAGCTTAATCAGATGGTCAAGGTTAGGAGTCACAAGAACACCCTCCTTCAGGTTCTCCAAGAGTTCCTGACGAGTAATGTTCTGAATATCTATATTTAATACTTTTACTATTTCCATAATTGATTAATTACTATTCACAAAAATTGTATTATTATGCCAAAAGAATCTCAATCATTTCATCTGAAGATTTACACTTAAAATTTTTTATCAAATCTTTATGTTCAGATTTTATAAGATAAACATCTTGAAGATTTTCCAATAAATTATATCGCAAATATAACTTTTTTGCTTTAGGATATATCAATGAGTTGTAAAACAATATACCCATCTCAGACATAGAAAGCCCCGATTGTAAAAAAGCAGCATAACGTTTAAAACGTTTATTCACATCCGCCATTTTCACAATTCGTTCATTACCTTCAAAATTATTACGAACCATTACCAGAATATCTATTTTTACTTGATCCATATATTTTAGGATATTATACAAGTGTCTACAATAATGCCCAATAGTAGAGGAGTAATGAATAAAGTATAAGATATAAATTGCCTTACATTTGTTCAACTCATCAACCTTTAATTTTACTCTTTCAAAATGGATTTCACGAAATCCTATATTAGCGACTGCAAGATCTTCAGAGTAGTTTTTCATAATTCGTTTTCTATCTTCCTTTTGGGTAGCATACGGCAACTCATTATTAGGTTTGAGATTAATTTTGAAAGAATCCCTTTCACAGAAGGAATATAGTTTTTTTAAGACTAAATATGCCTCATAGAAAAAGTTATTGCCCGAAGCATGAATTTTATCTTCACACAATTTGTGATTATCATCAAATTTGGCATCATAAAAGTCAGCATTTAGCTCATCTTTTATCCTTTGTTGTGATGCTAATAAAGCAAAGAACGTGTTTTCAAATTCCTTTATGGAATCCAGTATACGATCTTCCCTTCTGAACTTAGATTGGTTTTCAAGTTCTTTATTTTGCATTTTAATTGCAGAAAAATACAAGAACACACCAGCAAGAGCCCACAAAGAGCCTATGACACCACCCATAAAATCGCCTACTTGCCCTGTTATTGCCATCTCATCGTTTGAAAGATTTCCACCAATCTTATAACTTGACGAAAGACATATTACAAACACAGACATAACTAAAAGCCCTAGAGCAGTGATTATATAAGCTAAAATTTCTAACTTAGAATATTTATTATTCATACGTAATTATTCTTCAAACTTCAACAGACATCCACTCTTTACTTACTTTTCTACTAATATAACACCATCAGAACTTTTAAGATACTCATAGCTCAAGTTATTATACCTAATCATATCATTATAAGTATACCCAATTGTAAATATTGACTTTAACTCTCCCAATGTTTTGTTCTTACAATATACTTCCTTTCTAAGATTTACACCAATACCACAAAAAGGAGAAGGCATGAATTTCAACAGTTTGATAGATGTATAATCTATTTTTCTCATCCATCCTCCTTCTATAGGAAAAAGCACATCAAATGCAGACAAGGCATTGTCTATTTCGCCGATAGGAATCCCGGATATTTCAGCAAGCAAATTATACTCGTCCTCTTTTTTATCTTCCAATAAGAATCCACCAAACAAAAATATGAAGACTTGCCAAAAATATGGGTAAAGATAAAAATAGGTTTGTTCTCTAAATTTATCCATCGCATCCTTTATATTGGATGGAAGAACAGAATGGTTCAAATTTGTCAAGAAACGTACAACACTACGTTCAGGCTCAGGTTGTAACAAATCTTCCACGCAATGTTTCAAAACATGAAGCCTATTTAGCATCTCCACATATAGAGCACCATATAACTTTTGCTTATCTTTGAGTCCATAGAAAAGCTTTTGAAAAGATGCAGTAGATATTGTCATATTTTCATCTAACATAGAAGAATAAGGAGTATCTTCACTCTCACGATCAAGACGTGCAGTAATATGCCTATGTTCCAAAAACAGGTTGAATGTTTTGGACACACGCCCGCTTGGAAGTGGTTCAAAAAAGATGTTGTCACATAATTCAAATAGGTATTTTTTCAGTACTTGGAATCCGTCAAGTTTTTTGTTAGATTTCGCTGTAGCATAGATATTTTCTATTAACTTACGCTCCAAGGCATAACTAAAGCGAAAATTTTCAACGAAAGCTTCTTCGTGCGCTGTACGATTTATAGCATAAACATCTTTTATTTGATTGTAGCTCAACTTTCCATTATTTTCTTCTGTTACAATCATTGAAATCTCCAGCTGAGATGATACCTTGTTATATAAATCTTGATTTGGATCAGGCTTTTGGACAACAAAAGAGGCTTTCTTAAAACCTAAATAGTCAAGCCAGCCTCTGACTTTAAATATTTCAGGGAATCCCCATCCTCCAGATTTTATCTCAGAAATAGTCTTCTCTACACCAGTATCTGTAAACTTATTCGTAACTATATCAAGTTCGAGAATATCACTTTTCTCACGTTTATGTATTCCACGTTCTAAATAATATCCACCTGCATTTAGAACCGAAGATACGTAATCCTCATACGCATAATCTTTTGGTATAAGGGGTAATTCTATGTTATATTCTTTTTTATCCATAGCTATAATCTGAATGAAATATTCGCTAGTGCTATTTCCCAAACTCTTTAATCCTCTGTTCCTCTTTCAAAGAGCAAACAAGCAATTGTCCGTGCTTCTCGGCTACGATATAGCCATCCAAGCCCTGAACCACCACCTTGCTTTCATCGGCTGCATGAACCACGCAGTTCTTGCATTCATACAAGCGGATGTCCTTGCCTACCTTGGCATTGCCAGCCTCATCTTGTGGAAGCAAGGTACGGAGGCTGCCCCAGCTACCTAAGTCGCTCCAGCCAAACTCGGCTGGCAAGGTATAGATTTCCTTAGACTTCTCCATCACGGCATAGTCAATACTTATCTTCTCGCAGGTTGGGAAGAGTTTGCCGACCACCTCTTTCTCATGTTCGGTATAGAAAGAAGATGCCATCTCGTCCATGATGTTGGCAAGGTTTGGCTGGAAGGTACGGATTGCCTTGCTGATGGTATCAATGTTCCATACGAAGATTCCGGCATTCCAATAGTAATTGCCACCGGCAAGGTATTGCTTGGCTGTCTCCAGGTTTGGCTTTTCCTTGAATGCCTCTACCTTATAGATTTCATCTACGGATGTTGGCTCTGCTGCAGCGATATAGCCATAGCCTGTCTCTGGACGGCTTGGCTTAATACCGATGGTAACGATGGCGTTCTTATCGGATGTATAGCTCAATGCTTTGCTGAGCACTCGCTGATACTCCGAGGTATTGATGACCAGGGCATCGGATGGTGTCACCACGATGTTGGCATCAGGATGCTTCTTCTGGATCTTCCAGCAGGCATAAGCGATACATGGAGCGGTATTGCGAGCCTCCGGCTCTGATAATATGTTATCTACTGGCATGTCAGGGATTTGTTCCTTGACAATGCTAATGTATTTCTCGTTTGTCACTACCCACATGTTTTCGACAGGACAGATTGGCTTCAATCTATCTACTGTCAATTGAATGAGGGAACAACCGACTCCCATCACATCAATGAACTGCTTTGGGTAATCGGGGGTTGACATAGGCCAGAAGCGACTGCCTACGCCGCCGGCCATGATTATGATTTGAATATCGTTATACATTATCAACAAAATATATTTGAAAGTTCTGTCTTATAAATAAAATCTAGAATGAAAAAATATAATGTATATTATCTTTTCGGCTGCTATATAATGCAAAGTCTATCCTTAAATCCATTACAAATCAAGTATTGAACAACTTCCCCATTACCCATCTTTCCAACGGATAAACAATATAACTTGCTATTGTAGACATTACAAACATCAATATCACACAGATAATACCTTCCAGTACATGATTGCCAATTTTACTTATTATCGCAAGATAAATTCCAAACATACCAAAATATACTATACTCTGATACAGATACAAAGTATAGCCCCGTTCATTCCATAATTTAATGAGTTTGAACTCAGGTATCTTCACTTTTGAGAAAAGCAAAGAGAAGAGGCATAGCACGATTAAATTATAAACCATAAATAAATAGTCAGGCGGAAACTTATGGTCTTGCATAGGTGTGAAAGTCATATCAGTACATGATAGAATAAGAGTCATTGTAGCAATGCAAATACTCAAAATCAGTAAAATCATTTTTTGGGAAATCTGCTTATAATAACAATACCCTATTACCATAAAAACATTGTAACAAAATATATTCCTAAAAAGCATATTATCAGAAAGATACTGAATTACAAAAAATACTATAATACATGCTAAGCAATACCCCCACCTATTCACTTTTGTCAAGATTCTTTTCTGTATTTCAAAAGAACAAGACAATACCAAATAAGGTAGAATAAACCATAAGTGCCAAACACAAGGCGACTGTGGAATTCCAGAAAATGAAAGGATACTCCATATATCATTCCAAGAATATGTAGAAATGTTAAACATATACTTGGTTGCTACTTTTTCTCCAAACAGGCTTATGATATTAGGCAACCAGTAATGCCATACTATTGATAAAACTGCAACTATTGCGACCATTATAACTGCATAAATATAATACGGCAAAACAACACGCTTTATGCGACTCCATATTGTTTTCTTTAAACTACGATGCCCCTTATTAAAGGACAATGATGCACCTGATATAAAGAAAATTAGAGGCATTTCAAAGAGCATTAATGACAGAATAGGTTCCAATCCTATTTTTAGCCAATAGATTACATGAATGAAACACACCACGTATATCATTGATAATCCCCTATACAAGTCTAATTGCTTATCTCTTTCCATAGCTTTACAGATATATTAGTATCAAAAAAGAAATAACCCAACCAACAATACACAACTGGACAAATCTGTCTTTCATCAATACCTTGGTCGGACTTCCACTTTTAACATCTACGATTGTAATCTGCAAGTATCTCAATATACTAGCCAAGACAAACACTGTAGTTAGGTAAATATAATGAGAATTAAACTGCTTCATAACATCTTCAGAAACAGTATACATTACATAAGCAACCAATGTAACAGCAGAAACAATAGTTAATGCCTGATTCATAAAGTCCAAGTTATAGCGGTTGACATTCTTTCTTGGCAACACTCCCGTTTCTTGATACAATACAACATCATCTCTTCTCTTGGCAAAAGCAAGGAACAATGCTAACAAGAAAGTCATTAGGACTATCCAATGAGAGAGAATGATATCATTGACAACACCACCTAAAATAACACGAAGGACAAAACCAATTGCAATGATAAAAACGTCTACTAAAGCTATCTGCTTAAGCTTTACACAATAGGCTATATTCATTAGATAATAGAAGCAAATAACCCCTATCACCTGCATACTGGAATTTCCGAGAGTCCAAAACGCAAGATTTAAAGAAAGAAATAGCATCAACGCCATTAATCCATAAGCTTGAGGAATACTAACAGCTCCAGAAGCGATAGGACGTTTACATTTCTTAGGATGCTTTCTATCAGCGGCTACATCATATATATCATTAAAACAATATATGCTACTAGCCGCAAAGCTATAACAGAAGAATGCTATTACCGCATTTAGCAACATCTGGACATTCGTCAAGTCCCCATGAAAAAACAAAGGCAAGAAGATAAATGTATTCTTTACCCATTGTTGAGGACGAAGAAGCAATATTAAGTTTTTCATTTTCTTATTTTAAAGTAATACTATATAAGTTTTCTGCAACTCTTTTTACAATGCCTTGATTAGCCATTTTCCTCATCAACATTTCTTCATTTTCATGCATTGTTGAAATAAAGGAGTTTGCAGATTTAATTTTTAATAAAGCTAAACGAAGATTGTGTTCATTGTCATAACAATTAGGAACACAATATTCATTTATACGTGCATTTCCTTTCTCAAAAACAAACGCACCATTCATTTTCTTCATTTTATAACCTTCGTTTTGTAACAACGACGTATACGAGAAAGCACTTTCCCAAGAAAATGTATACAAATTATAATTTGACCTTCTTGACAAATATTTCTTTTCAGATTCTAAAATGCGATATCTATTAACCTTATAATTGCATATATAAAATGGATAAAAAAGATTACCAGAGCTTAGCATCCATTCATCAGCTGTAGGTATCAACTGTCCTGCACCTATACCAAATCTTAAATTATGCCCCCCCATATTCTCTTTTATCATCCATACCGGCCCCATGTTAGCAGAAGAATAATCCGTATTCATCCATTTTTTGGCTTCCATTGGCATATCTATTCTTACAGAAACTACTAAGAATAATCCCAATAAGCAATAATATATATATTTCAGCATTGAATTATTGTGAAACTTTTGTATGAGAGTTTCAATTCCGTTGACAGAAATTACAAGCACAAAAGGTATTAAATAAGCCCAATGTTTAGCTGCTGTTGCGCTGCTCCGAAACATATAAGCTAACAGAATAATTGGAACTAAAACTACTATAATATTTATTTTTTCCCTATAGCTGATCATTCTATATAATCCCAGTGGGAGCAATATAATATTAATCAAAGTTAGAAACGAAAACGCAGAAAAGAGAACTTTTGATGCATATTCACCTGTTTCATTCCATGTATTATATGTTGAAAGCGAATTAAATGGATTAGCACCTAGCGCATAAAATCCAAGTATCAATACAATAAGAACTATAACAGCATCTATAATTGACTTTTTTAAAGCATCCTTAAGTTTTAATCCCAATTTTAGATAAATAAAAAGCAAAACCGGATAAACGATTACAACATCAACTCTGAACAGTGGAGCTATACAGAGAAATACAACTGCCAATATTTTCCTTTTTTCAATAAATAGTAACCCCCACACAAAAAAGACAGCAGCAAAAACTGTAGTATTAGGATACATACCAATAGCAACAGTTTCAGGAATCAAAAAGGCTGCTAATAAAACCAATCCTCTTGGAGCATGTGATATTTTCTGTGCAAGTTTCAATGACCCAAACAAAAACAAGATTGCTGCAAACGCAGAATCTAAACAATACCATTGTTCGCAAGTTAACAATGGTAACAAGATTCGTTGCAAAGCAACCACATAAGTTATTAATGGCTGCATATCATACTGATAAGAGTATAAAGGTGGTGTAATAAAGCCTTGATTAGCAATGGTATTACAACCAGCAATAACATGCATAGAATCGCTTTCATAACAAATTAAAGGAAAAACTCCAACGAGCATCCAAACTATCATTAATGATAAAGCAGAATAATAAACCAATTTTGAATTCACGTTCATATTTTAACAAATTTATTTATATACAACCATTAAACACTCTCTCCCATTCACTACAAATCTTCTCTACGGAATATTCTTTACTTTTCTTAATAGCAGCCAAAGCCATTTGCTCACGCTTACCATCATCCTTCATGATATTGGCAATCATACCTGCTGCTTCATTGGCATCATATCCCTTCTCATGATAAGGAAGCACGATACCATCCTTGCCACCATCAATGATATCGCATACCGCAGAATAGCTGTTATATACGGCAGGAATCACACCAAAACTCATACTTTCAGCAAGCACCAAAGGAAAACCTTCAAACTCAGAAGTAAGCATCAGAAGAGAAGCACGTTTATAATAAGGTACAGGTTTTTGGAAGCCTTCGAAATTAACACGTTTCAACCCTAAAGCTTTCGCGTGATTCTCCAAATTATCTCTATCCTCACCGTCACCAACTATAGTCAAAGACCAATCGGGGAAACAATCTTCCAGATAATTCCAAGTATCAATTACTCTATATGCCCGTTTAACAACTGACTCTAATCTACCCACATAGATAATTTCTTTCTTTTTATCTGCCAGAGAAAAAGGTTCATTATCCACAGTTACAGGATTTGTTTGCACCACGAGTTTTGAGGGATTCTTGATACCTGTAAATTCCTTAAACAAATCAACAAAACTAGGAGAAAGGACCTCATAAGCATCGCTATGATTATATACATATCGCATGCTTGTGCTTGTAATGAACCTAAAGCATTTCAACTTAAGTTTCAACAAGGACTTGCGAAATGCAGACTGAGTTCTTTGAATATCCAAATTGACAGAAGCGATGCGACCATTTGTGTTTACTTGTGAATGATAAACAGATATAACTTTTACATCCATCCCCTTACGTGCCTTATTGACTACACGGATAGGTAGAAAAGGTAGTCCCCACTGATTAACTACGATTTGAATCTTCTGTTCAATCAAAATTTTACGAATAAGTTCAACATTTTCCTTGGAATTTTTATAGCCATATCCGATATGTAATTTGATGTCTTTCGGAAGTCTTTCCTTCAAAACACGATCTTTTTCAAAGAAAGCAAAAATCGAAACCTGATGACCTCTAGCTATTAGAGCTTTTGCTAAAGCCATAGTTACAACTTCAACTCCACCTACACCAAATGATTTTGTATAAAAAAGAATATTCATAAATTATAAAGCGAACCAATATCTATAAATTTGTTTATAATCTACGTCATGACCTCTATCTCGAATTTTTCTGGCAGGATTTCCCCCAACAATAGTCCAAGGCTCCACATCTTTAGTTACAACACTACCAGCCAAGACAATGGCACCTTCACCTATTGTCACTCCAGGCATCACCAAGGCATTAGAGAAGATAAAGACATCATCCCCAATATGCACAGGCGCACCTTTCGTAGAAAACTTCGGGTCATTCAAATCATGACCTAACGTATAAATCTTAGTATTATGGGCAATACCGACATTGTTTCCGATATAGATACCCCGACGATTATCAAGGTAACAACCAAAATTAATGACAGTATTCTGTCCCACACTCATCTTACCAACATGAAAGAACTTACATCCTCGATGGATACAAGACTTGCCCCCCATATCCGTATTCCGAACATTCTCAAATAGTAATTTCGAAGGGGATTTGGAACGAGTTGATAAGTAACATTTAGAAATTCCACTAATAGGAATTTACATTGAAGAAGTATTGTTTTCATTATTATCTTTTTAAAAGGGCTACTCAGCTTGTCCAGAAAAGTAGCTCAAAAAATAAAAGGATCAAGCCTTTCGCCCCAAAATTATTATTCTGCAAATATCTTACGAAATTTTTCTTCTGAATTTGCATTATACGTAGTCTCTATCCTTCCCAACGTCACCGCTTTTTCCATCGCAGCAGCTAGCTCTTCTACATTTTCCTTAGATGCCAAATAACCTGTTCTTCCTTCAGAAACAATTCTTTCAATAACAGGAATACACTTAAATGCAGCAACTGGAGTACCTAAATATAAAGCTTCTATCATAACATTAGGCAAACCTTCATTACGAGAAGACAAAACAAAGCAATCAGCATTTTTCATATATATATAAGGATTGCTTTTAAAACCAGTAAACTCCACAGAACCTTGAAGTTCGTTATGTTTTACAAAGTTTTGCAATTCTTGGCAAACAGGATTATCCTCATTATAGTCTCCAACTATGTACAGTTTAGAATTATTTATATTTCTTTTCACAATACAGAAAGCTTTCAGCAATAAATCAAATCCTTTATCTCGATGAAATCTTCCAACGGCAACAAATCTCGTATTAACATCGTCTTCTCCAAAAGGACTTTTCTCAGCCAAGCACTTATTAATATATTGCTTATCTATTGCATTTGGAACCGTATGAACCAACTTTTTGGAAAGGTGCAACCCTTTTATTAACCCATCTCTCATTTCATCAGTTTGAGCAATGATATAATCAGCAAATGGATAAGTAAGAGCCAATCTTAATTTCTGCGTAAAACTTTGAGTATAGAGATAATTCTCATTTCTAAGAATCACTTTACATTTCAAAAAAACAGATGCAATTATCAGACGCCAATTTACAGGCATACCTGCTCCATAAACAAGTTCTGGCTTTTCCTCCTTAATAACCTTGCGCATATTTCTTATCAGGTTATGCGTAAATTTTGGTTCTTTATGAAATACCCATTTACGATTACCCGGCAAGAATTTCTCCAATTGATTATTTGGACCATATATGTGATATGTTACATTAAACTCATCATCACTCAAACACTTAGAAATCACTATCGCTTGACGTTCTGCGCCTCCACAGCCAGAAGGAATAAAAAAAACGATTTTTTTTCTCATCTTAATTAAATTCTATAATGGATTATTGAAAACATAAGGCATAAGACTAGTCTCTTTCCAAAAAGATTCAGCAGATGTTCTTTGTAAGAACCAACCATAAAAAAGACCAATACATAAAATTGTATACAGAATTTGCAACTTTACACATCTTGGTTCTAATACTTTGAGCAAGATAGCCCACATAACCAGGCGAGGAATATAAAATATTTCATAACCTCTCCAAATGCCGAAAGCACTACAAATAGGTATTAACAAACAATCAAAAAGACAAGCATACCAAATGACTTGAAACTTTCTAAACTCTAAAGAACTCATTTTTGACGCAGCTATCATTATTTTCTTTTGAAACAATAACAACATTACACCCAATATTATCTGCTCTAAAGCAATCTTCCAAAAGTTTCCCAAAAATCCCACTTCCATAGAAGCTTCTGAATAATTAGAATAATGCTCAGAAAAATCACTTCCAAAAACATTCCCTCCAAAAATATAAGTTGTCAATAGGGTTGTAGATAAAGACAACAACAATATAGCAATAATGATTTGCTTAAATGTTATCTTTTTATGTTGCGAATACCAATAAAAAGGAATAAACAATGCATATAATATCATCATTTTATGAAATAAAAATGAGATAATTGCTAAAACTATACTTTGCTTGTATCTTTTATCAACAAGAAAAATCAAACTGAGTAATAATATTGCAGTTGCCAAATTAGATCTAATAGTACAAAAGCCTCTAATATACCAAAACACCACTAAAAAGAAAGGCACTATAGACATCTTTCGAAAACGGAAATAATCAAGAAATTTTATAACAAATGCGAGCATGATTCCATGGGTTACGAACAGGAAATATATTTGATTATCTGAGATAAGCCTCAATATTCGATTATACCATCGGAATCCTAGATTTGAATCATACAACCACAAAGGTGTTAATTCATAACCATGAATATTAAAACTTTTCAAGAAATACAGATAATAAACATTCGCATCTTCACCTCCAGCCCCACCTTCTATAAGCCTAAATGCAGCAAATATAGTCCAGCACAAAAACCAATAAACATAGCATTTTTTCTTATAAAAAGGAACCGCAACTAATTGTTTTTGTGTATAGTAGATAGCAATACACCCCACAACTCCCATCACAGAGTACAACAGTGTTGTACCTAAGCTCCAAAAAGGATAAAAAACTGATAGTAACATTGTATAAAAATTAGAATCAATCATATTAGTGATTAAAATATGACTCTCTTATCGAACAGTTCTTTTTTCAAACCATAAAGAAAAGAAAACAAATAACGACATATCTTACTTTTCTGTGAAATATGAGCTTAAGGCTTGTACATATTTCTCCGTATTAAAATAACCATCATACAAGTCAGAGAAATCTTTGTAAACATCTTCACCATTAATTTTCGTATTCAAGTATTTCAAGACGGGGTTTATATCTTTAACATTGTTCACACAGCATAAGTATTTATGCGTCAGCGCCAAATCTCTATATGAACTCAGAGCAGCTGTATATATAGGAATCACGCCATTACCTACATAAGTTGCTAATTTTGTAGGCGTTGCCACATTATTTACAACATTATCTTCACGAAGAATAAAACCAAACTTACAATGTGACAAAGCGACATCTAAATCTTTAGGACTTAAACATTCCACAGACCAATTTTTTATCTTATATTTTTTTATAGCTGCCTTTGACTGTTCAACATCTTTAGAATAAATACGCAAGCAAACATTATCATTCATTTTTTCAATTTCCTTATAGAAACTCAACATAAGATCAAAGCCTTGCCATATTTGCATACCACCAGCATAACAAAAAATGTTCTGTTCATATTTTTCTTCTACGAAAAAGCTATTTTTGTGAATTTCAGAATTATAACAAGGCATAATAAAGAATACATGCTTTTTCTCATTCAAATGATATTTTTTAACATAATGTTCCTTTTGATATTTCGAAACGACTATCTTGTATTTACTCTTTCTTAAAGCCAAACATTCTATCATAGAATTGAAATAGTATTTTAGCTTATTAGTATAACCATTCATCATAAATCTCTCTTCTGGTCCTATACCTTGAAACCAAAAGATAAAATTACGAAAACCAGATAAAAACAACTTAAGCAAATCTCTGTCACGTGTTACTAACACATAAACACTTTTAGAACGTGGTATTTCCTTAAAAGAAATCCAGTTTGTTTCAATAACCATACACGAATTGCTTCTTAGCGCAGAGAGAATGATGTTATAATAGTATTCTGTAACATTTCTAAGATCTTCTCTAAAATAATATACCTTTTCCATAATTTAAGAGTCCACAAAAAGTGGATTAAATTTGAATAAAACTTATGCCTTGGAATGTTTTAATGCAAACCTTAGCGTTGACTAACTCTGGCGAAAGTTGGCAGTTAAGTTGTCTACAAAAAAACGCCTTCTCAAGCCTAAATATAGCCCTAATATGGGGCGATTCGCTCTTTGAATATTTTGTTGCCATCTAGAGGCTATTTGGGAATCATTCAAGAACAATCACCAAATCACATGAGAACTAGGATTTGGATACTTACTCGTCAACCTTGAAGATCAAATCCCTGTAAAACGTATTGTGCCAAGCGGACACATCGTCATATATTCCCCTCTCGCTCTCACATTTGCAAGAAGGTGAGCTAAACAAATTAAATTGTTTTGTCTTTGGACTCATTTTGAACATATTCATATATTGCAGTTTATGACTATACAAGGGGCGATTTCTTCTCTAGAACACAAAACATCAAAGAGCGAATGTATTTTAAACTTTTAAACGAAACCTCTTATTTAAGTGGACTCATTTATTAAATCAATATAAGTTGTTGGACTACCGATTTTGCCTAAAAGCATTATATTTTCTAATGTTGCCTTTGTTAAATCTTTTGGATGATCTATTATACAAACAATCTGATTATGGCTGCTCCAGACGGAATAGAAAACGGACAAAGGTGGCAATGTCGAAAGAGTCAACATGATATTTCCAAAATCTATTTTTTTTATTTTCTTTCTAACAATCCCAGTTGATTCGCATATTCTTATATGTGTACCATCTGTTGATTTATCAAAATATCCCCCAAAACGATATAGTGGATATAAAAGCTTATGAAATAACGATTTTTTATAAGTAGAGATTGGTATCTCAACAAAAGGTCCATTTGAATTTTCAACTCTTATGTCATTCGAAAAATTATACTTTTCTTTTGCTGGCACATCACGAAAATCAAAACCTCTATTTGGACGTTTACTAAACATACCAAAACAAGTTGAAGAATCAACTACAATTCCACATTTTCTAAAAGATGAGATAAATATATCAAAAGGCTGAATCGCCCAACCTCCTGCTCTAAAAGCCACGATCTTATAGGATGCGTCAATTTGATGAGCTATTTTAGTCAATGTTTCATACCCTTCAAGAAACATATTTTCTATTTCCTCAATGGAAAAAGAAGATAGCATATAATGTCTAAAGTCAGAAAAGTCCCAGAGACCTTGTCCCAAATATTTTGCATCAACCCAGTGAGGATGTAAATGCAATTCCAATCGATGTCCTCTCTTTAATAAATCATGCAATTGATCTACTATAAGTTTATAATCCGAGTCTGTTCGTTCAGCTCCCACTTGTTTCAAATACTTGAGCATCATAACATCAACAAAGAACGTACCTTTCAACCCAGCCTTGTCCATCGTATCCAAAAGGGCATTTGTAGGTTCTATCAATGTTTTTTGAACTGTTCCCGACTTATCACCAAAGAAGAGTTCATAATCAAATGATAATATTATTTTTTTCTTTTTAAACATAACAAAAGCAGTTTAAACATTACGCAGATATTCCACAATTCTTCCACAGGCCTTTCCATCTCCATATGGATTAACTGCCTTTGACATCTTATCATAAGTTTTTTGGTCATCCAATAATGCACTAACCTCGTCCATTATTCTCTGATAGTCAGTTCCAACAAGATGTACTGTCCCCGAAGAAAGAGCTTCTGGACGTTCTGTCGTGTCACGCATAACAAGTACTGGCTTGCCTAGACCAGGAGCTTCCTCTTGAATACCACCAGAATCCGTAAGTACAAAGAAAGATTTCTCCATAAGATAAACGAATTCAAGATATTGTAAAGGTTCTATAAAGAACATATTACCTAAATTGCTCAAATCTGAGCCAAAAACCTCATGAATGGGTTTACGAACATTAGGATTTAAATGCATAGGGTATACAAAATCCACTTTTGGATACTTATTCTTCAAATCGCGTATAGCAGTACACATATGTATAAAGCCATCTCCAAAGTTTTCACGACGATGTCCAGTTATTAGCACTAACTTTTTTCCATCTGAGAGACGATTCACATCATAACCTGCATTTGCTAGTACCATCGCTTGTTCTTTTGCTAAACTGGCATCACGATTCAATTTAGCTACAACCATATGAAGAGCATCGATTACAGTATTACCTGTCACCAAAATTTCTCCATGTACCTTTTCTTCTTTTAGATTATTCTCAGAAAGAGGAGTTGGAGAAAAATTATATGTCGCAATACGACCTGTAATCTGACGATTCATCTCCTCTGGCCATGGAGAATATATGTTATGTGTACGCAAACCTGCTTCTACATGGCCAACTGGTATTTGAGCATAAAATGCGGCTAACGCTGCCGCAGTTGATGTCGTTGTATCCCCATGTACAAGAACAACATCTGGACGACATTGTTTAAAAACATCTCGCATTCCTGTTAGAACTCGAGCTGTAACATCTGTTAGATCTTGCCCCTGCTTCATGATGTTTAAATCATAATCAGGCTTAACGTCAAATATAGATAGTACTTGATCTAGCATTTCGCGATGTTGACCAGTTACACAGACTACAGTTTTAAACTCACTTAAATCCTTTTGGAATTCTTTAACTAAAGGACACATTTTGATGGCCTCTGGACGAGTGCCAAAAACTAACATAATTGTTTTCATATTATTCTATGTCAAATCATTTTTTAAAAATTCTGCATATTTTATAGCAGAAAAATTCACACCTAACAAATTCTTATTATAATATTTTTTATCATCAACTCATTATCGTTTTATATATTTTAGAATCTCTGTTTTGAACACAAATAATGGTGTAACCCGAAATATGTATGATAAACTTATGTAACAAATTAGAAACTCTAAAACGCTAACTATTAATTGAAAAAGCATTTACGAAAAAACTATTGAAAAACATTGTTAAGACCAAACTAATAAGGCCTATTACCAAAGAAGGATAAAAATCCTTTATCTGGCTCCACAAAGAAACATTTATCAAATGAAATAATCATAAAACAAATTAATCTTTCTTCATTTTTAATTTAATATAATCAAAAACAATTTTTCTATATTTAGAATACAAGAGTAATGAAACTAATGTTATAAAAATAAAATTAAATAATATACTATTAATTAATTTTGCCCAATCATTAAATTCGAAAAGACATGAATTTATTACCATATATGAAATATATACTATTGCAAATGGCTTAATAGTATTGAGCAAATAAGACTTAACATCTAAATTTTCTATCAATCTATTCAACATCAATGAATTAACTAATGTTTGACATATAACACATATGAGCATGGCATAATAGGCATACTGAGCATCACATCCTAACTGGAATAGTACATAAGTAAGAACTAAGCAAAGAAGATTAATACAACCTGCAAAAAAACTAAATCGTTTTACATTGCCAGTTGCAAAGATGCCGTCTTGGACAATTTGATTAACAACAGACAAAGCATTATACATCAAAAGTACTTTACAAAAAACAACAGCATAAGGCGGAACATTTTTAAGCCAAAGCTCCATTATAAAATCCATATTAATAAACAATGGTACAAATATTAACCCTATCAATAATATCAGAATTTCACATTCACTAAACATCAGTTTGGACATTCTTTGAATATTTCCTACAGAATATTCCTTAATAATCTGAGGTCTAAATGCAGACAACACATTATTCATAAACGTATAAATGATACCACTGGCTTGTGTAGCCACACCACCTGCAGCGTTGAAAGTAACACCAAAATATTTATTAATCAAAATATTAATTCCCTGTTGGCGAACTGCAAATGTGCCATTTCCAAATAAGTCACAAGCTGCAAAAACCGTCATTTCTTTTACTATTCCTTTATGGAGTTTACAAGAAAACTCAAATCCATCTAGCCTTTTAATGCAGTAAATAGCATACAGGAGACTAATTATAATCGAAATCACAAAAGTAAGCCCTCCATAAGCTATCAACCTATTAGGAAACCAAACTAAAGAGAAAACAATGACACATTTTAATACAACATTAATAATTTCTATTACAGCAAAGATATCCATTTTTTCATAAGACAAAACACTTGCATTAAATGGGACTTGCAAAATAGCCACTACTGATGTAAAAAGAGAAAATTGATATACCCAATTAGCAACGTTCATGGAAGTCTCGGGAATATTCAATTCTGTATTAACAAACCATAATCCTATCGTTTCGCCTACAATCAACAAGAGTATTAATATAAAAGCATGGACTTGTATAGAAGAACTTATAGTATTCTTAACCTCTTGTAATTCATTTTTTCCAAGACTAAATGTAATAAAACGTGAAGTTGCCCCACTCATTGAAGTATTAACAAACATCATAAGTGCAACGATACCACCAACAATATTATAAACACCAAAGTCTTCAACTCCTAGATATTCCAGAAGCAGTCTAGAAGTATAAAGGTTGATACAAACAGCAAATAGCATTCGAATATATAAGTAAATAGTATTCTTTGCTAAACGTTTGTTTTTTGAATCACTCCCCATGATTTATTTAAAATTTAATATTTTCTTTTTTATAAACTTAATGTCTTCTAGCCTTAACAAAACCTGCATTTTTGCTTCAGAAGATAATCCTTTGGTACCAGTATTATAAAGCTTATTCTTCTCATAATAATCTTCAAACGAACAAATTATATGAGCAGGATTACCACCAATAACAACATTGTCAGGAATGGAATGTGTTACAACACTACCGGCAGCAATCAAAACGTTATTACCAACAGTTACTCCTGGCATTATCAAGGAATTAGTTCCTATATATACATTATTGCCAATTTTTACCTTTCCAAAGCAATCAAAAGTAGGATCAATTATTCGGGCAACCTTTGCCCCCCCATGAGTGAAAAATTTCACCCCTGCCGTAATCTGACAATCGTCACCAATTTCTATCAAATAAGGCTCCGAGCTCCAAAAAGCGCCTAATATCTGATTGTTTTTACCAATCTTCACACCACTTATCCGTGCTTGCTTTTCTAGGCTATAAAAATGTTTAATATAAACCGAACGTATTTTTTTGTATAAATTCATTTTCTTATATATAAAGTGACAGGCTCCACGCCTTCAGCCCCAAAGTAGCTCATAAAAATAAAGCTCAACACTTCACCTGCCAATATGTTTGTAAAATGGCAAGTTTTAATTCTGATAGTATCTTCGATACCACTCAGCAAAGGCTCTCAACCCCTCTCTCAATGTAGTAGCTGGCTTGTATCCAAAGTCTTCCTCCAACGGAGTAGTATCTGCATAAGTGACTGGCACGTCGCCAGGCTGCATTGCCACGAGTTCCTTGTGCGCCTCAAAATCATAATCCTCAGGTAATACACCTGCCCGAATCAATTCTTCCTGCAAGATGTTTACAAACTCCAGCAAGTTCTCAGGGTGGCTGTTACCTATATTATATACTTTGTATGGAGGAATTGGCAAGCCATCCTCACCGTTCTGCTTCTCTGGCGCATGCTGCATTACTCTTACGATGCCCTCTACGATGTCATCAACATAGGTGAAATCACGCTTACAGTTACCATAATTGAAAATCTTAATGATATCACCCTTCACCAGTTTGTTGGTAAATCCGAAATATGCCATATCCGGTCTGCCCGCAGGACCATACACGGTGAAGAATCTCAATCCCGTACTTGGAATATTATAGAGTTTAGAATACGCATGAGCCATCAGCTCGTTACTCTTCTTCGTAGCAGCATATAGACTTACAGGATTATCCACCTTGTCATCCGTAGAATAAGGCACCTTCTTGTTACTTCCATATACACTACTAGAACTTGCATATACCAAATGTTCAACTTCATGATGACGGCAAGCCTCAAGGATGTTATAGAAGCCAATGAGATTGCTTTGAATATAGGCATCTGGATTAGTAATACTATAACGAACTCCTGCCTGAGCTGCCAAGTTCACAACCACAGAAATCTTGTTTTTTGAGAAGATTTTCTCGATAATCTCCTTATTGGCAATAGAGTCATGAACAAAAGTCCAATCCTTACCCATTGCCTCAATTTCCTTCAGACGCTCATATTTGATATTCACATCATAGTAATCTGTAATGCTATCAATACCAATTATCTTGATGTTCTCCACATCATTAAACAAACGCTTTACAAGATTGCTGCCGATAAATCCAGCAGCACCTGTAACGAGGATTGTCTTGCCCGTTAAATCTATATTATATTGTACCATAATCTTAATCTCTTCTAAAAATATCTCTAGTGTATACCTTGTCCTTTACATCATCCAGACAAGCATCATAGCGGTTGGCGATAATTGCCTGGCTCTGCTTCTTGAAAGCATTCATATCATTTACAACCTTGCTACCAAAGAATGTACTTCCATCTTCCAATGTTGGCTCATAGATGATAACCTCTGCACCCTTTGCCTTGATACGCTTCATGATGCCCTGAATGGCTGACTGGCGGAAATTATCGCTGTTTGATTTCATGGTCAAGCGATAGACACCAATCACGCAGTTATGTTCCTTGCTGGCATCGAAAGTACTATTCTCATTATAATAGCCAGCCTTCTGAAGTACGGCATCAGCAATATAGTCCTTACGGGTACGGTTGCTCTCTACGATTGCCTCTATCAGATTTTCTGGAACATCGGCATAGTTTGCCAGAAGCTGCTTGGTATCCTTTGGCAAGCAATAACCACCATAGCCGAAGCTTGGATTGTTGTAATGGGTGCCGATTCGTGGGTCAAGACCTACACCATCGATGATTGCCTTGGTATCGAGTCCCTTTACCTCAGCGTATGTATCCAACTCATTGAAGTAGCTTACTCGAAGTGCCAGATAGGTATTGGCGAAGAGCTTGACTGCCTCGGCTTCCTTCATGCCCATAAACAAACAAGGGATGCCCTTGTTTTCTAATGTTGAATGTTGAGTGTTAAGTGTTGAATTGCCTACGGACTGTGATGCGATAGCACCTTCAACAAGAAGTTGAGAGAAGGTCTTGGCAGCCTCTTTCATCTTTTCTACATCGGTCACCTTTCTGATAGCCTCGTTCTCTTCTGCGAACTCAGGGCGCTCGATAATCTTTGGATAGCCTACAATAATGCGACTTGGGTAAAGGTTATCATAGAGTGCCTTGCTCTCACGAAGGAACTCTGGAGAGAAGAGAAGGTTGAACTTCTTCACGCCCTTCTTGGCATACTTCAAGTAGAGGCTACGGGTATAACCGACAGGGATGGTGCTCTTGATGACCATCACTGCATCTGGGTTTACCTCCAGAACCAGGTCAATGACTTCTTCTACATGGGTTGTATCGAAGTAGTTCTTCACTGGGTCGTAGTTGGTTGGTGCTGCAATCACTACGAAGTCTGCATCCTTATAGGCTGATTTGCCGTCAAGGGTTGCCACGAGGTTCAATGGCAGATGCGTTCATATCAGACGCTAGATGATGTGTTTGAGCAGGTAGAGTTTTTTATCGATGCCGTATCGGGCTACAAGAGCGATTTCGTGCTGTTCCCTGAATATTTTAATGCACCGCTGATGGCAAAATTCAACCACATGGGTGAGGCTCAGTCAATCCGTGCATTGGCACAGTACACGGAGGAAATCAGAGACCGTTTCATTAATCTGGCCATCAAGCATAACATCAACATCATTACCGGTAGTATGCCTTATGTGAAGGAAGATGGTGGACTTTATAATGTAGGTTTCCTTTGCCGTCGTGACGGTACATACGAGATGTACGAAAAGATTCATGTCACTCCCGATGAAGTAAAGAGCTGGGGATTGAGTGGAGGAAAAAGAGTGCAGACTTTTGAAACTGACTGTGCTAAAATCGGTGTGTTGATATGTTATGACGTGGAATTCCCGGAACTGTCTCGTCTGATGGCAGATCAGGGCATGCAAATTCTGTTTGTTCCGTTCCTGACCGATACGCAGAACGGATATTCACGTGTACGTGTATGTGCGCAGGCACGTGCCATCGAAAACGAATGTTTTGTGGTTATTGCCGGAAGTGTGGGTAACCTTCCTCGTGTGCATAATATGGACATCCAGTATGCGCAGTCGGGAGTCTTTACTCCTTGTGACTTTGCCTTCCCGACCGACGGAAAACGTGCGGAAGCTACTCCGAATACGGAAATGATTCTGGTTTCAGATATTGACCTGGATTTGCTGAATGCACTTCATACTTACGGAAGCGTACGTAATCTGCGTGACCGTCGTAACGACTTGTATGAACTTCGTATGAAGAAGAATGCGCTGGAAAATAATTGAAGAGTAAAATAAGAGGCATAAAAATCCCCAGGTTGCATTGAACGACCCGGGGATTTTTTTATGCTTACTCTTTGTATAAATCTTCATGATAATCAAACAGCCATTCCGCATCGGCCAATAGAGGATGGTGTTTGTCTTTTTCTGAAAGGATGACCTTCTCCGTAGGAATTCTCCAGTCAATTTTCAGTGCCGGATCGTTCCAGGCAATGGCTCCCTCGCTTTGAGGTGCATAGAAATTATCGCATTTGTACTGGAAAATAACCTCGTCACTTAATACGCTGAATCCGTGAGCGAATCCGCGCGGAATGAAGAATTGGCGGTAGTTGTCTTCTGTCAGTTCCACGGCTACGTGCTGTCCGAAAGTAGGAGAGCCTTTTCGTATATCTACCGCCACATCCAGTACGGCTCCTTTTATGACCCTTACCAGCTTGCTTTGTGCAAAGGGTGGTTTCTGGAAATGCAGTCCACGCAATACTCCGTAGCAGGATTTACTTTCATTGTCTTGTACAAAATGAATGGTGCGTACCTGTTTGTCAAAATCTCTTTGGGAAAAAGATTCAAAAAAGTAACCTCTTTCATCTTTAAACAGGCGAGGTTCAATGATGACCACTCCTTCAATCTCAGTCTTTATTACTTCCATTTTTATATGATGAAAATCATTTATTGGTTGTTTCTTTCCAATTCGTCAATTACCTTCAATAGATATTGGCCGTACTGGTTCTTCAGCATCGGTTGAGCCAGTTCACGCATCTTTTCAGGGGTAATCCATCCTTGTCGCAGGGCAATGCCTTCCAATGGCACTTCTGAATCTAAAATAAAGACAATAGTCATTAATATACATCCTGCATGGTACAACTCCGGTCTGGCATGGGTTATCTATATCTTAATCATCATTAGTATAATAGCCATCTTCATACATCAGGCTAAAGAAAAATACAGAGTAAGACAGGAGATGCTAAAGCACAAACACTTGGAAGAGATTAATGAAAGTAAATTACAGTTCTTCATTAATATTTCTCACGAAATCAGAACTCCGATGTCTTTAATTATCAACCCATTACAGAAATTAATATCTACAGATAATGACAGCGAAAGACAAAAAAGCTATTCATTGATAGAACGTAATGCGCAAAGAATTCTAAACCTGATCAACCAATTAATGGACATCAGAAAGATAGATAAGAGCCAAATGAAGCTAAGTTTCACAGAAGTGGATTTAATCAGCTTTATCAATGACATAAAAAATACATTTGCATATCAAGCAGCTGCTAAAGGAGCTAAATTAAACATTATAACCCAAATGGAGAGCCTGAAAGTTTGGCTGGATCCTAATAACTTTGACAAAGTAATCTTTAATTTACTCTCAAACTC
>ENA-UEQL01000462-UEQL01000462.1-human-gut-metagenome-genome-assembly--contig:-NODE-462-length-28608-cov-4.957765_pt1 | contig 28608 bp, 21 predicted proteins | sample MGYA00242905_ERZ507926 | MGnify/ENA primary metagenome ERZ507926 (study PRJEB26167, sample SAMN06115531) | human gut metagenome | host: Homo sapiens | place: China:Henan | collected 2015-09-09 | study...
CGAAAATTTAACGAAGTTAGATAGAAAAAATGCGTCAAATTTCCGGGGAAAAAGGGGAAAAGGCGGGTCGGAATATCTTTTGTGATATGGAAAAAATGAATAATTATATAAGTAAACTTGCAGTATTTATAAAATATTAACCGAAAAATAGGCAAATCGGCGGAATATTGGCAATGTAAGGGCGGCAGCATCATCAAAACAAAGGGTTTGTGAAAAATTTGTGAAATTTTGCTCAAACAATTGATCATATACCACAAAAAGTATAAATTGTCCGCAAAGAATGGCTTTACATTATTCATGCTATGTTATACAATTATACTTATACAGTAATATCAATTTCAAAGGAGGTTATCGGTTTTGCCGCAGGATACCATAACGGAGGTTCTGAACACCGAAGAAAAAATGAATTTACGGCGGGAGCAAACCGCCACCGAATGCCGGCAAAAGCTGCTGATGGCGCAGCGCAATGCCGAACGCTTGCGGGAGCAGGCCCGCACCGAGGCAGAGGCCGAGGTACGGGAGATGATGTCCGAGGCGGAACGGCAGGCAGCGCAGCAGACCTATAAGGCGTTGGAAGCGGCTTCCGCCCAATGGGAGCAGAAAAAACAAGAAGCCCGGAAAAGAGTCCCGCAGGCAGCCGGGTGGATCGTGGAAAAGGTTGTGGAACGCTAATGGCTATTGTTGCAATGCGTCACCTGCGGCTCATCGGGCTGCAGGCGGAACGGGAGGAAATGCTGCGGCAGCTGCAGCATCTCGGCTGTTTGGAAATTACCGAACCCGGGATGGCGCAGGATGACCCGCTGATGCAAAGGCTGCGGATATCCGGTTCGCCGGAGCTTGCCAAGGCAAGGGAACAGTACACCGCAGCCGAGCAGGCCCTGCAAACGCTGGCGGAGCATACCCCCAAGGAAAAGAATAAGCTGGCGCCGCTTCCCGAGATTGCGGAAAAGGCGCTGACCGACGAAGCCGAGCTGACAGGCGGCCGGGAGGCCGCACGGCGACTGAATGACTGCCAAAGCGAGCTGGCCGCCCTGCAAAGCCGCAGCGATAAGCTGGCGGCGGAGGAGGCGCAGCTGCTGCCGTGGGAAGGTCTTGCCACCCCGCTGGAATGTGCTACCACCGAAAAGGTGCTGATCCAGCTGGGGACGTTGCCCGGAACGGTATCGCCCGAGGAGATCCACGAGGCACTGGACGCAGCCGGTGATTTGTACGAATACACCGAGGCAAGCGCCGACCGGGAACGCCGGTATGCCATGATAACGGTACATATCTCGCAGGCGGAGGACCACATAGCGGCGCTGAAGGCCCTTGGCTGGAGCCGTGTCACGCTGGGCGAGCGCACCGGGACCGCTGCCGAAAACCTGACGGCACTGCGGCGGGAACAGACCGCCATTGCGCAGCGCAGAACGGAACTGGAGCAGCAGATCACCGGAGAAGCGGGGGAACGCCCCCAGCTGCGGCAGCTTTCGGATGCCGCCCGGATCGAGATGGATCGCGGAGAGGCCCGGCAGCGCACCATGGAAACCGCCGAGACCTTCCTCTTGGAGGGATGGTTCCCGGCGGAAAACACCAAGGAGCTGGAAATGCTGCTGGCGTGCAAGACCTGCGCTTGGCAGATGACCGATCCCGAGCCGGAGGACTACCCGAGAGTACCGGTGAAGCTGAAAAACGGGCGGCTGACCCGGCCTCTCAACATGGTCACCGAGATGTACTCGCTGCCGCTTTACGGTACACTGGACCCCAACCCCTACATGGCGCCGTTCTTCATCCTGTTTTACGGCATCATGATGGCGGATATGGGCTACGGCCTTTTGATGATGCTGGCATCGATAATTGTGCTGAAAAAGAAACAGCCCACCGGCGGCGGACATGACTTCTTTGCTCTGCTGGGATTGTGCGGTATCTCCACCTTCCTTATGGGCGCCCTTACCGGCGGCTTCTTCGGGGATTTCATCCCGCAGATGCTGAAGGTCATCAACCCGGAAAGCACCTTTACGTGGTTCTGGCAGCCGCTGCTTTCCCCGGTCAATGATATCATCCTCATCATGCTGGGCTCGCTGGCGCTGGGCTGTGTGCAGATCCTTGTCGGTATGATCATCGGATTTATCTACAAGCTGAAGCACGGCGAGGTAGCCGAAGCCCTTTGCGAGGAGGCTGCATGGTGGGTCATCATCGGGTGCGGCATTGCGCTGGGCGTCACCGGGAATAAGGTCTTTTTGTGGGTGCTGCTGGCGGTGCTGGTCGTCACCCAGGGCTACGGCAAAAAGGGCATCGGCGGAAAGATCGTCGGCATCGGCGGCTCGGTTTACAATCACATCACCGGCTACTTCGGGGATATCCTCTCCTATGTCCGGCTGATGGCGCTGATGCTGGCCGGTGCGGTCATCGCACAGGTATTCAATACCCTGGCGGCCATCCCCGGCAATCTCATCATCTTCTTTGCATTTTCCCTTTTGGGCAATGCCCTTAACTTTGCCCTGAACCTGCTGGGCTGCTATGTCCATGATATGCGCCTGCAGTGTCTGGAATTTTTCAAGTACTTTTACCGGGACGGCGGGCGGCCTTTCCAGCCTGTCGAAGCCCGGCCAAAATATTACAGAATAGCAGAACAATAAAAAGGAGCGTATAGACTATGAGTTTTTTGGAATCTTTCGGCGGTTTAGCGCTGGCCCTGCTGGGCGGCGGTCTGGCAGCAGGCTTGAGCTGTGTCGGCTCGGCCAAGGGTACCGGTCTGGCGGGTGAAGCCGCTGCCGGCCTGATGTGTGAGGACCCCAGCAAGTTCGGTAAGGCGATGATCCTGCAGGTACTGCCCGGTACGCAGGGCCTGTACGGTACGGTAGTATGGTTCTTCTCCATCTATGCCATCGGCCTGCTGAACGGTATGCCCGATTTGAGCGTAATGGACGGCCTGCGCTGCTTTGCGGCCTGCCTGCCTATGGCGCTGGGCGGCCTGCTTTCGGCCATTGCACAGGGACGTGTTGCGGCTGCCTCCATCAATATTCTGGCGAAAAAGCCCTCCGACTGGTCCAAGGGCCTGGTGCTGTGCGGCATCGTGGAATTCTACGCTATTCTTTCGCTGCTGGCTTCCATGCTGATGCTGAACTTCCTGTTCCTGGCGTAAGCGGGACAGCAGAAAGGAGCCCCCTATGGAAGGAATCAATAAGATCACCGCGCGCATTATAGAGGATGCCGAACGGGAGATCGCCCTGATGCAGCAGGAAAACGAGGATAAAATCAATACCATCACGGCCGAAGCGGAGTCGGCGGCGGAGCAGGAGAGCCTGGAGCTGCTGGCCCGCGGGCGCCGTGCGGCGGAAGAACGCCGGGAACGGCTGTCTTCTTCGGCGGCGGTGGAATGCCGCAAGCTGGAGCTGGCCGCCAAGCAGGAGCTTCTCGGGGAAGCCTTTGATGCAGCTGTGGAGCAGCTGTGCAGCCTGCCCCGGGAGGATTATCTTGCCCTGATCGCCGCACTTGCGGCGGAGGCTGCCGAAGGAAACGAGAAGATGCTGCTGAACCGGCATGACGCCGAGGAGCTGGGTGCGGAGGCGATTCTGATGGCCAATACCGCCCTGTGCGCGGCCGGAAAGCCGGGCAAGCTGACCCTTGGCAGCGAAACACGCCCCATCCCCGGCGGGTTTATTTTAAGCTGCGGGGATGTGGAGCTCAACTGCGCCTTTGATACACTGGTGCGGCTGCAGCGGGAAAAGCTGGAGAAAGAGGTCGCTGCGATCCTCTTCCCGGTACAGTAAGGAGGGGCGGCCATGACCCCCATCAAGGATACCGATTATCTGGCGGTCTCCGCCCGGCTGCACGCCATGGAAAACCGCTTGCTGACCCCGGAAAAACAGGAACGGCTGCTGGAGGCCGCAAACGAAGCAGAGGCCCGCAAGCTGCTGGCGGAATGCGGCTATGCCGAAAATTCTCCGCTGGAGGAGGCGCTGCGGCTGCGGCGGGAAAGCCTGTTCAAGGATCTTTCCTCCTCCATCCCGGAGCCGAGGCTTTTGGACCTGTTCCGGATCAAATTCGATTACCATAATATCAAAGCGATCCTCAAGGCGGAGCGCCGGGGGATCTCTCCCGAGGGGCTGCTGCTTTCCGGCGGCCGGTACGATGCCGAACGGATGCAGAACGAATGGCATCAGGAGCACCGGTTGACCGCAAGTGATGCTGCCCGGGATGCTGCCGAAAAAGCGGCGGCGCTGCTGCGGGAAAATGATCCGCAGGGCGCGGACCTGGTGCTGGATGCCGCCTGCTATGCCGAAATGGCGGCGCTGGCGAAGGAAACCGGCAGCGGCTTTTTGCAGGGATATGTGCGGCAGCTGATTGACGCCGCAAACCTGCGTACCGCCGTACGGGCCGCCCGCAGCGGCAGCAGCGAGGTACTGCCCCGTGCCCTTTTGGAGGGCGGCAGCGTTTCCCCACACGGCATAATGATGACAGAGCCCGGCAAGCTGGGCGAGCTGTTTGGTGCGGGGGCGCTGGAAAAGGCGGCAGCTTTGGGCGCCGCGGCAGCGGGGGGCGGTTCGCTTACCGCCTTTGAAAAGGCCTGTGACGAAGCAACCGATGCTTATCTGGCGGCAGCCCGCCGCACCCCCTTCGGGGAGGAAACGGTGCTGTGCTATCTTGCCGCCGTAGAAAATGAGATCACAGCCATTCGCATTATAATGACCGGCCGGCAGGCGGGGCTTTCGCCCGAAATGATCCGCAGCCGGTTGAGAAACGCAGGATAAAGGAGGCGCCCTATGTATAAAATTGCCGTGCTGGGCGATGCCCAGAGCGTACAGGGCTTTGCGGCGCTTGGCTTGCAGGTATGCCCGGCCGAAAACGCCGAGCAGGCCCGCCCCATCCTGCACCGGCTGGCCAAGGAGGATACCGCCATTATCTATGTGACGGAGCAGCTGGCAGCGGGTCTGACCGCAGAGCTGGACCGTTACCGCAAGGCAGTTACCCCTGCCATTATCCTCATCCCCGGCAAAGAGGGAAGCCTAGGACTGGGGATGCAGCAGGTGAAAACCACGGTGGAGCGTGCTGTCGGCGCCGACATCATTTGAGGAAAGGAAGAAAAGCCCCATGGGAAAAATCGTTAAAGTCTCCGGGCCGCTGGTGGTTGCCACCGGCTTGGAGGAAGCCAATATGGCGGATGTGGTTCGGGTCGGTGAACAGCGCCTCATCGGTGAGATCCTGACCATGAACAGCGGTTCCGCCTCCATTCAGGTCTACGAGGAGACCTCCGGCCTCGGCCCCGGCGCCGAGGTGGTGACCACCGGCTCACCGCTTTCGGTGGAGCTTGGCCCCGGACTGGTAGAAAATATTTACGATGGTATTCAGCGCCCGCTGGACGCCATTATGAAGAAGGTGGGCGGCAATAACCTGCCCCGCGGCGTGGAGGTTCCCGCGCTGGACCGTGAAAGAAAATGGGAATTTACCGCCACCGCCCATCCCGGTGATGAGGTCATCGGCGGTGATATCATCGGTACGGTGCAGGAGACCCCTTCCATTCTGCATAAAATCATGATCCCGCCCAAAATGAAGGGCAAGATCGTTTCCGTTCAGTCCGGCAGCTATACCGTTACCGAAGCGGTGGCGGTGCTGGAGCAGGCAGACGGCAGCCGTGTGGAGCTGCCGATGATGCAAAAGTGGCCGGTTCGTGTGGGACGCCCCTACCGGCGGAAATTCCCGCCCAGCGTGCCGCTGCAGTCCGGCCAGCGCATCGTGGATACCTTCTTCCCGGTGGCAAAGGGCGGTACCGCCGCGATCCCGGGACCGTTCGGTTCCGGTAAAACGGTGATGCAGCACGCCCTGGCCAAGTGGTCGGACGTGGACCTTGTGGTTTACATCGGCTGCGGCGAGCGCGGCAATGAGATGACCGATGTTCTGCGGGAATTCCCGGAGCTGGTTGACCCCCGTACCGGGGAGTCGCTGATGAAGCGTACCGTGCTCATCGCCAATACCTCCGATATGCCGGTGGCCGCCCGTGAAGCGTCCATCTATACCGGTATTACCATAGCGGAATACTACCGTGACATGGGCTATGCCGTGGCGGTTATCGCCGACTCCACCTCCCGCTGGGCAGAGGCCCTGCGTGAGATGAGCGGCCGTCTGGAGGAGATGCCCGGTGAAGAGGGCTATCCCGCCTACCTTTCCTCCCGTCTGGCGCAGTTCTATGAGCGTGCCGGTTCGGTGGCCTGCATCGGCAGCGATGAGGAACGCCACGGCTCGCTGACCGCAGTCGGTGCGGTATCGCCCCCCGGCGGTGACCTTTCCGAGCCGGTTTCGCAGGCAACGATGCGAATTGTTAAGGTGTTCTGGGCGCTGGATGCAAGCCTTGCCTATCGGCGGCACTTCCCGGCCATCAACTGGCTCAATTCCTATTCACTCTATATCGACAGCCTGCGGCCGTGGTATGAGCAGAACTTCGGCAAGGCCTTCCTGATGAACCGGGAATGGGCGATGTCCATCCTGCAGGAGGAGGCAAGCCTGAATGAGATCGTGCAGCTGGTAGGTAAGGACTCCCTTTCCGCCAAGGATCAGATCACGCTGGAGACCGCCCGTATGGTACGGGAGGACTTCCTGCAGCAGAACTCCTTTGTAGATGTGGATGCCTTCTCGGAATACGACCGTCAGGCAAGGATGCTTTCGATGATCCGCCGGTACGACGGCCTGTGCCGTACCGCCGCCGAGCGCGGCTGCCGGGTAGCCGATCTGTTTATGACACCCTCCCGCGAGAAGCTGGGCCGTGCCAAGAGTGTGCCGGCCGACTGCTACGCCGAGGAATACGATAAGCTGCTGACCCAGATGGAAGAAGAACTGGAAGCGCTGGCACAGAAAGGAGAGGAAACGCTGTGATCCGTGAATATAAGACGATCCGGGAGATCTTCGGCCCCTTGATGGTGGTAGACAATGTGCAGGGCGTGACCTACGATGAACTGGCGGAGATCGAGCTGACCGACGGTTCCACCCGGCGCTGCAAGGTGCTGGAGGTCAACGGCGATACCGCCGTGGTGCAGCTGTTTGAGGCTTCCGCCGGCATCAACCTGGCGGAGTCCAAGATCCGGTTTTTGGGTCACCCGCTGCAGCTGGCGGTTTCCGGCGATATGCTGGGCCGTGTCTTTAACGGAATGGGCCAGCCCATCGATGACGGCCCGGCCATTCTGGCGGAGGAATACAGGGATATCAACGGCCTGGCCATGAACCCTGCCGCCCGCAACTACCCCAATGAGTTTATCCAGACCGGTATTTCGACCATTGACGGGCTGAATACGCTGGTAAGAGGACAGAAGCTGCCCATCTTTTCCGGCTCCGGCCTGCCGCACGCCCAGCTTGCCGCACAGATCGCGCGTCAGGCACGGGTACTGGACGGCGAAAGCAACTTCGCGGTGGTATTTGCCGCCATCGGCATCACCTATGAGGAGTCGGAGTTCTTCGTCAATGAATTCCGGCGCACCGGCGCCATTGACCGTACCGTGCTGTTTACCAATCTGGCCAACGACCCGGCGGTTGAACGTATCGCCACCCCCCGCATGGCGCTGACCGCTGCCGAATACCTGGCGTTTGACCTGGGGATGCACGTGCTGGTCATCCTGACCGATATTACCAACTACGCCGAAGCACTACGGGAAATTTCCGCCGCAAAAAAGGAAGTCCCCGGCCGCCGCGGCTACCCCGGCTACCTGTATACCGACCTTGCCACCATGTATGAGCGTGCAGGCCGGCAGGTGGGTAAGGAGGGCTCCATCACCATGATCCCCATCCTGACCATGCCGGAGGACGATAAGACCCATCCCATCCCCGACCTGACCGGATATATTACCGAGGGTCAGATCATCCTTTCCCGAGAGCTGTTCCGCCGGGGCATCAACCCGCCGGTGGACGTTCTGCCCTCCCTTTCCCGACTGAAGGATAAGGGCATAGGCGAGGGAAAGACCCGTGAGGACCACGCCGGCACGATGAACCAGCTCTTTGCCGCCTACGCCACCGGTAAGGAAAACAAGGAGCTGATGTCCATCCTGGGTGAAGCGGCGCTTTCCGAGACCGACCTGCAATATGCCCATTTCGCCGATGAATTTGAGCGGCGGTATGTTTCGCAGGGGAGCGAGGAGAACCGTTCCATCGAGGAGACGCTGGAGCTGGGCTGGAAGCTTTTGAGCCTGCTGCCCAAGAGCGAATTGAAGCGCATCAAGCCGGAGTATATCGAGAAATATCTGCCGCAGCAGAATTAAGGAGGGAGCAACTTGCCGGGAACAATAATTAACCCGACCCGCATGGAGCTGACCCGCCTGAAACGTCAGCTGCGTACCGCCCAGCGAGGCCATAAGCTGCTGCGGGATAAACGGGACGAGCTGATGAAGCAGTTTATGGAAACGGTGCGGGAAAACCGCGCCCTGCGCCAACGGGTGGAGCAGGGGCTTTCCGAAGCCCATGCGTCCTTTACGGTGGCGGCGGCGCTGATGACGCCCGAAATGCTGCGTCAATCCCTGCTGATCCCCAGCCGGAGTGTGGAGCTTGACATGACCTATGAAAACGTCATGTCGGTGGAGGTGCCCCGTTATCATTTTGCGGAGCAAAAGGGCGGCACGGCCACCCCCTACGGCTATGCCCAAACCAGCGGTGAGCTGGATGACGCCGTGACGGCACTTTCCGGGGTGTTCCGGGATATGCTGCGGCTGGCGGAGATAGAAAAGACGACCCAGCTGCTGGCGGAGGAGATCGAAAAGACCCGCCGCCGCGTCAATGCGCTGGAGTATGTGAAGATCCCGCAGATGATGGAAAGCATCCGCTATATCACCATGAAGCTGGATGAAAACGAACGCGCCAATACCATTCGCTTGATGAAGGTCAAGGATATGATCCTAAAGGAAGCGATACTGGAGCAGCGTGCCGCCGATGCAGAGGTCCTGCGGGAAAGCGGGCAGCCATCCTAAAATGAATATGAAAAAAGACCTCCGGAGCTGATTGCTTCGGAGGCCTTTTACTGTGACGGATCTATTATGCGGTCTGTTTTTTGGCCTTGGCGGTGCTGTGTGCCACAAGACCGATGACAAGACCGACGGCGGCGGGGCAGATCCAGCCGAGACCGAGGCCCGCAAGGGGCAGAACGCTGCCGATCGCTTCGATGATGCCATCGAGGTGGCAGGCGGCACGCAGAGCGGCGGGCAGGGTGCGCAGCAGGTCATAAAGGGCGGAGATCAGCGTAAGGCTGATGACCCAGTTATAGACCTTCTTATCGTGGGAGAAGAACTTGCCGAACAGCGCCAACAGGATAAGCGCGATGGCCAGCGGGTAGAGGAACATCAGCACCGGAACGGCATAATCGATGATGGCGGAAAGACCGAAATTGGCGAAAATGAGGGATACCAGCGTGAAGATGACCGCCCAGACCCGGTAAGCGGGACCCTTGGGGAACAGGCCGGTAAAGGTCTCGGAGCAGCTGGTGATTAGACCGACGGCGGTCTTGAGGCAGGCAAGCGTTACGGTGACGGCAAGGATCAGCAGACCGATCCGGCCGAGGAAGGTTTGAGAGATCTGCGCCAGCGCTACACCGCCGTTTTCGGCTGCGGGCAGCACGCCGCGGCTCTTGGCGCTCATGGCGGTGACGGCAACATAGATAAGTCCCATGAACAGGCAGCTGAAGATACCGGCCTTGGCGGTATTGCGTGCTACGGCGCCGGGCTCATCAACGCCCAGTTCCCGGATGACCTGCACCACGATGATGCCGAAGGCAAGGCTTGCAAGGGCGTCCATGGTGTTGTAGCCCTCCAAAAAGCCGGTGAGGAAGGGCTGTTGGATGTAGCCGCCCATGGGCTCCACACTGGAAACGGGAACGGCGGCGGGGGAGACCAGCGTTACCACGACAAGGATGCCGAGGAACAGAAGGAAGCAGGGATTGAGGATCTTGCCGACCCATGTGAGGATCTTGCCGGGACGCAGAGAAAACAGCAGCGCCGCAATAAAGAACGCCAGCGTAAACAGCAGGAGATACAGCTTCATATTGCCGTTCTGGGGAAGGATCTGTTCCAGACCGACGGTAAAGGAAACGGTGGCGCAGCGGGGAATGGCGAAGAATGGCCCGATGGTGAGATACAGCGCGCAGGTGAAGAAATAGGCATAGGGACGATTCACCTTGCTGCTGAGCGCAAACAGGCCGTCACTGCGGGAAAGCCCCAGCGCCGCAACGCCCAAAAGCGGCAATCCCACGCCGGTAATGAGCAGACCAAGAATGGCACTCCACATATTGCGGCCGGCCAGCTGACCGACTGCGGTGGGGAAAATCAGGTTGCCGGCGCCGAAGAATAAGCCGAACAGCATACTGGCAACATACACGTACTCTTTTACAGTCAGTTTCTTTTTCATGGTACACACTCCTTACACATACCGGGACAATTTGCTGTAATTGTTTATACAAAAAGACCGCAGAAACGGTGTTCCTGCGGATCTCTTTTGGTGGAGACGAAGAGGATCGAACTCTCTACCTCTTGACTGCCAGTCAAGCGCTCTCCCAAGTGAGCTACGCCCCCATGCGGTTTTTGGACTGCTTGACTATAATAGCATATCCCGCCGGGTTTGTAAAGAGTTTTTTGCAAAAAAATCGGGCAAAGTTTTGCCTCTGCCCGAAATTTCCGCTTTCGTTGTTATTCCAGCTCAAAGGCGCCGGTATACAACTGATAGTATTTTCCCTTTTCGGCAATCAGCATCTCGTGGGTACCGCGCTCGATGATGCGCCCGTGCTCCAGTACCATGATGACGTCGGCGTTCTGTACGGTGGAGAGCCGGTGAGCGATGACAAATACCGTTCTGCCATGCATCAGGCGGTCCATGCCGCGCTGCACGATGGCCTCGGTGCGGGTATCGATGCTGGAGGTCGCTTCGTCCAGGATCATCACCGGGGGATCGGCGACCGCAGCCCGTGCGATGGAGAGAAGCTGCCGCTGCCCCTGCGAAAGGCTGCCGCCATCCCCGGAGAGGACGGTCTGATAGCCATCCGGCAGGCGGGAGATGAAGTCATGGGCGTTGGCAAGCCGCGCGGCCTCGATGCATTCCTCATCGGTGGCATCCAGCCGCCCGTATCGGATGTTATCCATGACGGTGCCGGTAAAGAGATTGACATCCTGAAGCACCACGCCAAGGCTGCGGCGCAGGTCACTCTTTTTGATTTTATTGATATTGATGCCGTCATAGCGGATCTTGCCGTCGGCGATATCATAAAAGCGGTTGATGAGATTGGTGATGGTGGTTTTGCCGGCGCCGGTGGCTCCGACAAAGGCGACCTTCTGCCCCGGTTCGGCGTAGAGGGTGATATCATGCAGGACGGGCTTTCCCTCCACATAGGCGAAGTCCACATCCTTCATGCGGACGTCACCGTGCTGACGGATCAGCTCATAGCCGCCCTCCGGCAGGGGCTTTTTCCATGCCCAGATGCCGGTACGGTGGTCGGCTTCGATCAAGGCACCGTTTACCTCCTCGGCGTTCACCAGGGTGACCACGCCGTGATCCTCCTCGCTTGGTTCATCCATCAATTCAAAGATGCGCTCGGCACCGGCCAGCGCCATGACGACCGAGTTGATCTGCTGGGAGACCTGGCTGATGGGCATGGTGAAGCTGCGGGAAAGCTGCAAAAAGGAAGCGATACCGCCCAGCGTCATCATGCCGACGCCGACGATGGTGAGATTGGGGACCGAGGCGATGGCCAAAAGCCCGCCGACAATGGCGACGAGGACATATTGCAGGTGGCCGAGGTTGCCCATGATGGGCATCATGATATTGGCGTAAGTGTTGGCCTTGGTGGCGTTGAGGCAGAATTCATCATTAAGAACATCGAAGTCCTTTTGGTTCTGCTGCTCATGGCAGAATACCTTGACGACCTTCTGCCCGCCGATCATTTCCTCGATAAAGCCATTGACCCTGCCGAGGGACTGCTGCTGCTTGACGAAATATTTGGCGCTGCCGCCGCCGACCTTTTTCACGACGACCATCATCAGCCCCAAAAAGACGAACATCAGCAGCGTGAGCCAGACGCTGGTGCTCAACATGGCGATAAATACCGCAGTGATGCTGATCAGGGAGCTGACGGCATTGGGCAGACTCTGGCCGATCATCTGCCGCAGGGTATCGGTATCATTGGTGTAGTAGCTCATCACGTTGCCGTGGGTGTGGGTATCAAAATATTTAATGGGGAGCGTTTGCATATGGGCAAACATATCGTCCCGGATGGTTTTAAGAGTACCCTGCGCCACGGGGATCATCAGGCGGGTTTGCAGGTAGGAGGCCAGCATACCGGCCAGATAGATGCAGGCCATGACGGTAAGCGCGCCGAACAACGGGGTGAAATCGGGGGCGGCCTGCCCGATGAGAGGAGCGATGTAGTCATCGATCAGCGATTTAAGGAACAGGGAGGATGCCACGCTGGCAACGGTGCTGACAAGCAGCAGGATGAATACGACCGCCAGCCGCAGCTGGTTGCCGCGGGCGATATAGCCGAGGAGGCGCTTCATGGTTCCTTTGGCGTCTTTGGCCTTTTTGCCGCCGGTAAAGCCTCTTCTGGGTCCGCTCATTCCTCCAGCCCCCCTTTCTGCTGTGATTCATATACTTCACGGTAAATTTCATTGGAGGCCAGCAGCTCCTCGTGGGTGCCGCGGCCGTTGATCAGCCCGTTATCCATGACGATGATCTGATCGGCATCCATGACCGAGCTGATGCGCTGGGCAATGATGATCTTGGTGGTATCGGGGATCTCCTCCCGGAAGGCCCGGCGGATGAGAGCATCGGTTTTGGTATCGACGGCGCTGGTGCTGTCATCCAAAATGAGGATCTTCGGCTTGCGCAGGATGGCGCGGGCGATGCACAGACGCTGCTTCTGCCCGCCGGAAACATTGGTGCCGCCCTGCTCGATTTTGGTATCGTAGCCATCGGGGAAGGAACGGATGAAGTCATCGGCCTGTGCCAGCCGGCAGGCGTGTACCAGCTCCTCATCGGTGGCATCGGGGTTGCCCCAGCGCAGGTTTTCCTTGATGGTACCGCTGAAGAGGGTGTTTTTCTGCAATACCATGGCGACGCTGTGCCGCAGGGTTTGCAGATCGTAGTTACGGACGTCTACGCCGCCCACCGTCACGCTGCCGCCGGTCACATCATACAGCCGGGGGATGAGCTGCACCAGGCTGCTCTTGGAGGAGCCGGTGCCGCCGATGATGCCGACCGTCTGCCCGGAGGGGATGACAAGGTCGATATCATTGAGGACGGTTTTATCGGGGCGCTTGGCATAGCTGAAACAGACATCGGTAAAGCAGACGCTGCCGTCCTTGACCTCGTAAACGGGGTTTTCGCAGTTGGTGATGTCGCTTTTCTCCTCCAGCACCTCCACAATGCGCTCGGCGGAGGCACGGGACATGGTGATCATGACAAAGACCATCGAAAGCATCATCAGGCTGGAAAGGATCTGCATGATATAGGTGAAAAAGCTCATCAGGTTGCCGGTGGACATGGTGCCGATGACGATCTGCTTGGCGCCCAGCCACGAAACCAGGATCATACAGACATAAACGCAGCCCTGCATCAGCGGGGAATTGAGGGCAAGAATACGCTCGGCAAGGGAGAAATCCTTATAGATGGTGCCGGAGATGGCATCGAATTTTTGGATCTCGTGATCCTCCCGGACGAAGTTTTTGACCACACGGATGCCGGAGAGGTTTTCCTGCACCACACCGTTTAGACGGTCGTAGGTCTTAAAGACACGCTCGAATACCGGGTAGACACGGCGGATGATAAGATACAGTCCGACGCCGAGGACGGGAATGACCGCAAGGAACACAAGGGAGATATCGTGATTGATGCGGAAGGACATGACCATGGCGAAGATGAGCATGGCGGGACACCGGATGAGGGTACGAACGATCATCATAAAGGCGTTCTGCACATTGCTGACATCGGTGGTCAGGCGGGTCACCAGCCCGGCGCTGCTGAATTTATCGATATTGGAAAAGGAATAAACCTGCAAATGGTGGAACATATCATGGCGCAGGTTGCGGGCAAAGCCCGCCGTGGCCCGGGCGCAGCTGCGTCCCGCCAATGCACCGAAGGCCAGCGCCACCAGTGCAAAGCCCACCAGCAATGCGCCGTACCGCAGGATCATGGGCATATTGCCGGCCTCGATGCCTTTATCGATGAGATCGGCCATAACAAAGGGAATAGCGACGTCCAAAAAGGATTCCATCAGCACATACAGCGGGGAAAGCAGGGCGTCTTTTTTATATTCCCGTACACATTGGGAAAGTCGCTTAATCAATGAATGGTTCCTCCTTACCCGGGGCCAGGCTGCCCCGTACCTTATCCAGCAGGGTGAACAGTGTTTCCAGCTCCTGTTTTGTCAGGGCGGCGGTCGCCTTATTTTCCACCCGCAGCAGGTCCTGCTGCATCTGGGAAAGCTGTTCCTGCGCAATGGGGGTCAGCACAAGGCGTTTTAACCGGGCGTCGCCCTCTACCGGCTCCCGCACCAGCAGGCCGTCCCGCACCATGATCTGCAAAATGCCGCTGGCGGTGCTGCGCCGGATATGAAATGTTGCCTCCAGATCCTTTTGGTAGACATCCCGGTCCCGGTGGGCATCCAGATACCCGAGAAGCAGCTTTTGCATCATGGTGCCGGGGTGCGGCGGCCGCCCTTTTGCATTGTTCAGCTCCTGATGGACGAGATTGTTGATGCACTTGATCTCCATGCAGACCGAACGCTTGATCGGCTTCAATATTCTGACCCCCTATCTTGTTAGGATGCTAACAATTATAGCGCAGGAGCGCCGGAAATGCAACCGGAAAGTCCCATAAGAACAGCCGGAAAATGAAAACTTTTTATGAATAAGGGGAGCGGGCAATTTATACATTTTTTCGGGCAAATCTCTGTTACTCTGCGCCTTTTATTTTGCCCGGCGGTGTGCTACAATCAAGCTGTAATTTTATGAGAGGGTGAAGCGCCGTGAATGACACCTTGCATGTTTTCATCGGCACACGCCCGAAACAGAATGGAGGAGACCGAATGAGTGCTGTACGCTTTCCGAAGGATTTTGCGCTGGGCGCCGCTACTGCCGCCACCCAGATAGACGGCGGCTGCGGGGACTGCAACTGGTATGACTGGTACCAAAAGGGCCGCATCAAGGACGGGAGCGACCCGGCGGTAGCTACCGACCACCGGGGCCACATGGAGGAGGATACCCGCTTGATGGCCGAAATGGGAATCCGGCACTACCGCTTTGGGCTGGAATGGGCAAGACTGGAGCCCAAAGAGGGGGAATTCTCCTCGGAGGAGATTGGAAAGGTGCGGCGGGAGATCGAGCTGCTGCACCAAAACGGCATCCATGTGCTGCTGACGCTGCATCACTTCTCCAATCCCATGTGGTTTGAACGGCAGGGCGGCTTTTTGGGCAAAAACGCCGTGGAGCAGTACCTTGCCATGGTGGACTATGCGGTGCGGCAGCTGGGCGACCTGGCGGACGAATATGTGACCATCAATGAGCCGAATGTGTATGCCGTCTGCGGTTATCTGGGCGCCGGGTTCCCGCCCGGTGAATTCAGTATGCCCCATGCGCTGCGGGTGATGAAGGTGATGGGGGAGTGCCATCGCCGTGCCTACCGGCTCATCCATGCCATCCATAAGGAGCTGGGCTATGCCGAACCGAAGGTCGGGCTTGCCATCCATATGCGGGCGTTTGTGCCGTACCATGCGAAAAACCTGTGGCACCGGCTGGCCTGCCGTATCTCGGAGTATAACTTCCAAACCAAGATAAACAAGACCTATATGCTGGGGAAGGACGGCCCCTATGCCGATTTCCTCGGGCTGAATTACTATGCCAGAACCGCGACCTCCGGGCTGGGGGACGGCACCCTGCCGGATGTTCCGGTGAATGATTTGGGGTGGGAGATCTATCCTGCGGGGATTGTGGAGTGCTGCCGCAAGCTGCATGACCTGCTGCCGGCGCTGCCTATTTACATCACCGAAAACGGGACGGCCGATAACCATGATGCCTTCCGCCGGCGGTATTTATATGAGCACCTGAAGGCGCTGGCCGAAAGCGGCCTGCCGGTGACCCGCTATTATCACTGGTGCTTTGTGGATAACTTTGAGTGGCTGGAGGGCTTTACCGCCCGGTTCGGTCTGGTGCATTTTGATACCGAAACGCATAAGCGCACGATAAAAGAAAGCGGTAAATTCTATGCCGAGATGATTGCCCGGCACGGCATTACCGAGGAGATGGCGGCCGAGGCCGAAAGGGAGGAGTATCCCCATGACTGATATCCCGTGGTGGAAACAGAAGATCATCTATCAAATCTACCCCATGAGCTTTTGCGACTCAAACGGCGACGGCATCGGCGACCTGCCCGGGATCATCTCCAGGCTGGACTACCTGCAAAGACTGGGGGTAGGGGCGCTGTGGCTTTCGCCGGTGTATCCATCCCCCAATAAGGATAACGGCTATGATATCAGCGATTACTGTGAGATCCACCCGAACTACGGTACGTTGGCGGATATGGATCGGCTCATCGCCGAAGCGAAAAAGCGGGATATCCGCATTATCATGGACTTGGTCATCAACCACACCAGCGACCGGCATGAGTGGTTCCAAAAGAGCCGCCGCCGGGAGGAGCCCTATACCGATTTTTACATTTGGCGAAAAGGGGAAAAGGGCAAAAAGCCGACCAACTGGGGCAGCTTTTTCGGGGAGGACTGCTGGGAATATGACGAGGTGAGAGGGGAGTATTATCTCCATCTGTTTGCCAAGGAGCAGCCCGACCTCAACTATCACAACGAAAAGGTGATAGCGGCCATTGAGGATGTGATGCGCTTTTGGCTGGACCGCGGCGTGGCCGGGTTCCGCTGTGACGTTATCAATATCATCTACAAGGAGGCCATCAAAAACGGCAGGTGGCGCCCTGCCCTTACCGGCTGTGAATATTATCTTTCCACCCCGGGATGCCACCGGGTGCTGCATCGTCTGAACCGGGATGTGCTGTCCCGATATGATGCCTTTACGGTGGGGGAAACGGTATTTGTTACCCCCAAAATGGCGGATGACCTGGTGAACCCGCAGCGGGAGGAACTTTGTACCGTATTTTCCTTTGAGCACATGGAGACCGATTGCTTTAAGATCAAGTGGTTTTTGCGGAAGTTTAAGCCCGACCGCTTTTTTGCCTGCCTGACAAAGTGGCAGAATGCGCTGCCGTGGAATACCGTCTACTTCGAAAACCATGATCAGCCCCGCTCGGTTTCCCGCTACGGCAATGATGCCGAATATCACGACCAAAGCGCCAAGGCGCTGGCGACGCTGCTGCTGACGCTGCGGGGGACGCCATTCCTGTATGAAGGGGAGGAGATCGGCATGACCAATTTTGACTTCCCCGATATGGAAAAGGTGCGGGATGTAGAGTCGATCAACATATGGAATATGGGCAAGCGCCTGCACCTGCCGTACGGCCTGCGCTGGCGGATGATAAAGACAAAGAGCCGGGATAACGCCCGCACCCCCATGCAGTGGGATGACAGCATAAACGGCGGGTTTTCCGCCGGGACGCCGTGGCTTTCGGTGAACGGCAACTACCCCCGCATCAACGTCAAGCGGCAGGAGGATGACCCCGGTTCGGTATTGTCCTACTACCGGCAGCTGATTGCCTTCAGGAATGGCAGCAGGGTATTGCAGGAGGGGGATTTTACCGAGCTGTACCGCAAAAACGGCGTCTATGCCTACCGGCGTGCCTGCGGCGGGGAGGCGCTGACGGTTGTGATCAGTCTGGCGGAAGGGGAGCGGAAGAACCCGGCTTCTGGGGAGGTCGTATGCTCCAATTACGGCAGAGAAACCGCCCCCGCCCGTCTGGCGCCCTATGAAGCCCTTGTTTTGCGGGAGGTGGTACGGCGATGAAGCATATCACACAGGCGGGGAATGTCTTTCGGCTTGCTGCCGGGAGGACCGCACTGCTGCTGCAAATAACCAAATACGGCCATGTGGAGCTGCTGCACTACGGTGGAATTCTTCCGATGGAGGACGCCCCGGCCATGGCGGCCCGGCGCACCATGCCCTACGGCAGCGAGGTGATGTATACGGAGGATGACCCCGTATATTGCCTGGATAACATTCCGCTTTTGTGGTCGGGCAGCGGCAAAGGGGATTTTCGCATCCCGCCGATCGAATTGGAGTTCCCGGACGGCACCTTTACCACGGATTTTATCTATGAGAGCTGCACCCTGCGCCCCGGTACGCTGCCGGCGGTGGGGCTGCCGGCGGCATATGATGAGACGGGGGAGGCGGAAACGCTGGTGCTTTCCCTGCGGGAAAAGAAGTATACGCTGCGGCTGGAGCTGATATTTACGGTATTCCCCGGCGCTGATGTCATTACCCGGCGGACGGTGCTGCATAATGAGGAGAATTCGGCGGTTACCATCCGGCGGCTGATGAGTATGCAGATCGATCTGCCGCAGCGGGAATATGAGATGATCACCCTTGACGGCGACTGGATCAGCGAAGCGCACATTCATACCCGGCCGGTGCAGCCGGGATGCATCGTGAATGAAAGCACGACGGGGGCGTCCTCCAACCGGCATAACCCCGGTGTGCTGCTGGCAGAGCAGGGGGCCGGAGAGAATAGCGGGCTTGTTTACGGCTTTAACCTACTGTACAGCGGCAGCCATTATACGGCCGTGGAGCGCTCTCCCCGTGATTTTGTGCGGGTGGTTTCCGGCATCCAGCCGCAGGGCTTTTGCTGGCGGCTCCCCGCGGGAGAGATGTTCCGCACCCCGGAGGAGGCGATGACGGTTTCCGCCGAGGGGCGAAACGGTGTCAGCGGGAATTTCCACCGGTTTATTCGGGAGAATATCCTGCGGGGGGAATGGAAGAAAAAGCCCCGCCCGGTGCTTTTGAATAACTGGGAAGCGCACTTTTTTGATTTTAATGAGGCAAAGCTGCTGGCGTTGGCAAAGCAGGCAAAGGCCGTCGGCGCAGAGCTTTTCGTTCTGGATGACGGATGGTTCGGGGAGCGCAACAGCGATACGGCGGGTCTGGGCGATTATACCGTCAACCGGAAAAAGTTGCCGCAGGGAATGAACGGCCTTGCCGAGAAAATAACGGCGATGGGACTGCGCTTCGGGCTGTGGTTTGAGCCGGAAGCGGTGAACCCGGACAGCGACCTGTACCGTACCCACCCCGAATGGGCGCTGCAGCAGCCGGGGCGGCAGCCCTCATTGGGGCGGCACCAGCTGTTACTGGATTTGACCCGGCCGGAGGTCAGGGACTATATCGTCCATAATGTCACCCATATCCTTGACCATTGTCCCATCACCTATGTGAAGTGGGATATGAACCGCCATATGAGCGATCTGTATTCTGCGGTGACGCCGGGCGGAGAGCTGCCCCACCGTTATATTCTGGGGCTTTATGAGGTGCTGGACCGCATCTTTACCCCAAGGCCGCAGATCCTTTTGGAAAGCTGCTCCTCCGGCGGAAACCGGTTCGACCTCGGGATGCTGTGCTATTCGCCGCAGATATGGGCAAGCGATAATACCGACCCCATTGAACGGCTGTCCATTCAGCAGGGGTTGAGCCTATTCTACCCGCCCTGCACCATGGGGGCCCATGTATCGCAGTCGCCGCACCAGCAAACGCTGCGGCCGACGCCGCTTTCGACCCGCTTTAATGTTGCGGCCTTCGGTGCATTGGGGTATGAAATGGATTTGGGAGAGCTTTCCCCGCAGGAGAAAAAGCAGGTCGCCGCGCAGATCGAATGGTACCGGCAGTACCGCACCACCCTGCAATACGGGACGTTTTTGCGGATACCGACCGGGCGAAAGAATCTTTTCAGCTGGGCGGCGGTCTCGCCAGACCGGGACCGGGCGGTGGTGCTGCTGGCGCAAACGCTTTGCCGTGCGGCGCCCCCGGCGGATATCCTTACGGTTCCCGGCCTGCGGCCCGATGCCCGTTACCGGGTGACGACAGTCCCGCAGCAGGTGGCAGTTGCCCGGTTCGGGGGGCTGGTGAAGCATATCACGCCGGTGAAGCTGGCGGCTGACGGCCTGATCATGCGTACCGTCAACCGGCACTATGCCCTGCCGGACGGCGACTTTTCGGCAGAGGTCAGCGGTGCGGCGCTGGCTGCGGGCGTTCCGCTTAACGATCAGTTTCTCGGCACAGGCTACCATGAGGACCTGCGCCTTTGGGGGGATTTCGGTTCCCGGCTATATCTCGTCGAGCTGCTCGGCGAAAAAGAGGAGGATGACACCAAATGAACAAGCTGGATAGAAGAAATATGATTTTCTTCGGCCTTGGCACCGTTGGGCGGGATATGTTCTACGCCTTGGAGGCCAATGCCCTCATCTACTATCTTTCCAATGTCCTTGACCTGCCGCTGGGCGTGTTTGTTGCCACCAGTATGGTATTTACCGTGCTGCGTGTTTTTGATGCGCTCAATGACCCGATCATGGGGCTGCTGGTGGATAATACCCGTTCCCGCCACGGGCGCTTTAAGCCGCCGATGGCGCTGGGCGCTTTGGCGGGCGGCGCCTGCTACCTTGTGCTGTTTGCCGATTTCGGCCTGCGGGATTACTGGTTTGTTGCGGTATTTGCCATTGCCTATATTCTGTGGGATATTTTTTACGGGCTGAATGATATTGCTTACTGGTCCATGCTGCCCTCCCTTTCGGTGGAGCAGAAAACCCGTGAAAAGATGGGCGCCTTTGCCCGTATCTGCGCCAATATCGGTATGTTTGCCATCATGGTGGGGTGGGAGCCGATCACCTCCGGGCTGGGCAATACCCCCAAGGCATGGTTCACTGTGGCACTGGCCGTTACCATTTTGATGCTGCTGTTCCAGCTGTTTACCCTTTTCGGGGTGAAGGAACGCAAGGATATGTTCCGCCGGGAGGAGGAAAAGACCACCCTGCGCGGGATGTGGGAGGTTCTGACCAAAAACGACCAGCTGCTGTGGACGACCCTTGCCATGTCGCTTTTCAATATCGGCTACATGAGCACCACCACCATGGCCATCTATTATATGCAGTACGTTTACGGCAATAAGGATATGTATGCGGTGCTGGCGGCGGTCGTCGGGGTGGCGCAGCTGCTGGCTTTGGTTATCTTTCAGTCCTTCTCCAAGCGTATGCCGCGCGAAAAGCTCTATCTGTTTGCTACCGTTCTTGTCATGATCGGCTATGCGGTGTTCTTCTTCGCCGAGGTCAGCATTGTTCTCATCGCTGTGGGCGCGTTGTTCATCTTTATCGGGCAGGCGTTTATCCAGCTGCTGATGCTGATGTTCCTTGAGGACACCATCGAATACGGCCAATGGAAAAACGGCAAGCGCAGCGAGAGCATTACCCTTTCGGTGCAGCCGCTGATCAATAAGATCGGCGGGGCAGTTTCCATGGGCATCACCAGCCTGATGCTGGTCTGGTCGGGCATCAAGGTGGGGGAGACCGCCGCAGAGAGCATTTCCGCCGGCGGGCAGCTTACCGTTAAATTGATGATGATCGTTCTACCGGTAATCTTTATTCTGGCGGGATATATTATCTATCGTGCCAAGTTTAAGATCAATAAAGAGATGTATGACCGCATCATCAGCGACCTGCGGGCCCGCGGAGAGCTTCACACCGCACCGGAGGAAGCGGTTACGGAAATCGAAACGGCAGAGGTTACGATAAAAGAGGAATAAAAAACAGCTCCTTACCCGGTCCGGGCAGGGAGCTGCTTTTCTCTTGTGAACAGGTTAAATTTCTACAATGCCTTCGGTATCAACGGGCAGCTCCATCACCTGCCATTGACGCGAAAGCTTCTTGCATTCCGCCGTAAAACGGGCTGCGAATTTTTGATCGTCGGTGAGGGCCAGCAGGGTAGGACCCGCCCCGCTGATGCAGAAGGCGATGGCTCCGCAGCGCTCGGCCGCCGCTTTGACTTTGTTGTACTCCGGGATGAGCTTTTCCCGATAGGGCTGGTGCAGACGGTCCCGCAGCGCCATGGCGATAAGCTCGCGGTTGCCATCGGCAAGGGCGCCGACCAGTACCGCTGCGTGTGAGGCATTGTAAACGGCGTCCCCGAAGGAAACGGCGGCAGGCAGCACATTGCGGGCCATCCGGGTGGAGAGCTCAAAGTCCGGGATGGCAGCCACCCAGCGGAGCCGGGGAGAAAGCGGCAGCTGCACGGTGCGGGGGATGCCGTCCTCCACAAGGCTGGCGGTCAACCCGCCGTAAATGGTGGGGGCGAGGTTATCGGGGTGGCCCTCGATGGCATTGGTGACTTCGAGGAGCTCGGCGGGAGAGAGGGGAGAGCCATGCAAAAGGTTTGCAGCTGCGGCCCCTCCGGCGATGAGGGCGGCGCTGCTGCCCAAGCCCCGGCAGACCGGGATATCGGCCCTGATATCCAGCGCAAGACCTTCCGGGGGCAGCCCAAGTCGCCCCAGCACGGCACGGTAGCCCTGCACGGCTAGGTTTTCATCGTTCCGGTACTGCTGCGGGCAGCCGGTGACAATGAGCTTATTTTCCGGCAGCATCTCGCAGGTGATGGTATTATACAGCGCCAAAGCACAGCCCATGCTGTCAAAGCCGGGGCCGATATTGGCGGTGGTGGCCGGTACCCGCACGGTGATTTTTTTCATATCAGTCCTCCATGTTGCGGCGCACATAGTCCGCCATTTCGTTTATTTCGATGCAGTCCCGGTGCAGGATGGGAAGGGATTTAAGCTCCGCCAGCGGGGCAGGCGCCGCAAGGCCGGTGAGAGCCTGTAATTCGTCCATCGCCGCAAAGGCGTCATCGGGAACCGTTTTGCCCAGGGCGGCCAGCACCGCCGGGGCGAATTTATAGGGGGATGCGGTGGAAAGCACGACCGTCTGCCCGGTGAGGGTGGCCCTGTGCTGCCCGGCGACGGCCCATGAGACTGCGGTATGCGGATCAAGCAGATAATGCTCCCGCGCCCAGACGTTGCGGATGGTTTCGCAGGTCAACGGGTCATCACAGCAGCCGCACAGGAAGGTCTCCTGTATTTTTTGCAGCAGGTCATTATCGATTTGATACCAGCCGCGCTGCTCCAGCTGGTGCATTTTTTCGGCGACCATGTCGGCATCACCGCCGCTTGCAAGGTACAAAAGCCGTTCCAGATTGCTGGAAACGAGGATGTCCATCGAGGGGGAGATGGTTTTGTGAAAGGGTCTGCGGCGGTCATAGCGGCCGGTCGTCAAAAACTCGGTGAGGACGTTATTTGCATTGCTGGCACACAGCAGCTTTCCGACCGGCAGACCCATGCATTTGGCAAAATAACCGGCTAAAATATCACCGAAATTGCCGGTGGGGACAGAGAAATTGACCGGCTCGGACGGGCTGATTTCCCCCCGGCGGCACAGCGTGGCCCATGCGTACCAGTAATAGATGATCTGCGGCGCCAAACGGCCGATATTGATGGAATTTGCGCTGGAAAGCTCGGCGGCTTCGGTGGGCTTTACGGTGGAAAAAATGCGCTTTACGCCGGTTTGGGCGTCATCAAAATTGCCCCGCACGGCCGCAACCGCAACATTTTTGCCCCGCTGGGTCATCATCTGGCGCTCCTGTATTTTGCTTACGCCCCCTTCGGGGTAGAATACTACAATGGAGGTGCCGGGGACATCGCAAAAGCCCTCCAGCGCAGCCTTGCCGGTATCGCCGCTGGTAGCGGTAAGAATGACAGTCTTGCCGTGATCGCCCAACAGCTCCTTTGCCCCGGTGATGAGATAGGGCAGCAGCGATAGCGCAACATCCTTAAAGGCGCAGGTCGGCCCGTGGAACAGCTCCAGCACATGGTATTCCCCCGCCCGGACCAGTGGGGTCACCTCCGGGGTGTCGAATTTACCGTAGGCCGCCTTGATCATCGGGCGCAGCATTTCGGGGGAGTAATCCGGCAGCAGCCGGCCCAGCACCGCTTCCGCCATTTCCGTGAAGTCCTTTTGCAGCATTTCGGCGGGATCAAGCGGTAGGGCGGCGGGGTCGCACAGGTACAGCCCGCCATCCGGGGCGATGCCGCGCAGCACCGCTTCGGCCGGGGAAGCGGTAAGACTGTGATTACGGGTACTGTTATATCGCATAGGGGGCTCCTTTTCCGTTCCGAAAGACGGGGACAAGTCTTGTTTTTAGCTATTTCATATGATATACTGTATTCGACAAAAATACAAGTGCTTTTTGTGGAGATACAACCGTTTTTGCACAAACGACACTTTTGCAGGAGGAATAAAAGATGAATGTAGCGATCCTTGGGCATGGAACCGTGGGCGGCGGTGTAGCGGAGCTGCTGAACGGCTGCGACGGCTTTACCGTTAAATATGTGCTGGATAAAGAACCGATCCCGGAACTGGGGGAACGCTCCGTAACTGATTTTTCCGTTATCCTGAACGACGGGGACGTGGATGCTGTTGTGGAGGTTATGGGCGGTGTGGAGCCTGCGTTTGATTATATTACCGCAGCGATGCGTGCAGGGAAAAATGTCGTCACTGCCAATAAGCAGCTGCTGGCGGCCCGCTATGATGACCTGACCGCACTTGCGCGGGAGACGCGCGTGGGCTTTCGTTGCTCTGCGGCCGTTGGCGGGGGAATCCCCTGGCTGCCCAACTTGCAGCGCATAAAACGCCTGGGCGCCGTGAATGAGGTTTGCGGCATTATGAACGGCACCACCAACTATATACTGGATACCATGCATAAGCGGGGCTATGACTATGAGAGCGTCCTGCAGGACGCCAAAAGCTACGGCTATGCCGAGGCCGACCCCACCGCCGATATCGAGGGAATCGACATCCAGCGCAAGCTGCTGATCAGCGCCAATGTGGCCTTTGATGTCAGCCTGACCGAACAGCAGGTGCCTGCGGCGGGTATTGCGGGCATCACCCGGGAGGATATTGCGGGCTTTAACGAGATGGGCTATGTGTGCAAGCTGTACGCTACCGCCAAACGGGTTGCCGACGGCGCCGTTCTTGCGGTGGTAGAGCCGGCCCTTTTCAAGGCGGGAGCGCCGGAGGCGGCGGTTCCCGCAAATTATAATCTCATCACCGCCGTTTCGGAATACGCCGGCCGGCAGAGCTTCTTCGGGGAAGGGGCGGGCCGCTGGCCGACCGCCTATGCCGTGGTGCAGGATCTTTTGGATCTTTGCGAAAATAAGAAGGACTTTTATACTGCGGCTGCCCGGCCCATGCCCTCCAACAATATGTGTGAGGAGCGCCGCTACTACGTGCGGTACATTGTAGATACATGGTTTATGGATGGCTGCGTGGAGAAACGCTGGGGCAACGGTGTGCTCACCCGCCCGGTCTCTCCCGCACAGATGCACTCCTGGTATGTGGAAGCCCGCCGCAACGATCCCGGTATCTTCTTTGCGGCACTTCAGGGCTAAAGGAAAGGAACTTTTGCTATGCTCAAGGTTGTCAAATTCGGCGGCTCCTCTTTGGCGGATGCCGCCCAGTTCCGTAAAGTAAAGGAAATCGTGCTGGCAGATCACGCCCGGCGGGTGGTGGTCGTATCGGCTCCCGGTAAACGCTTTGACGGCGACCATAAGATCACCGACCTTTTGTACCTGTGCTATGCGCACATTCAGTACGGGGTCAGCGCCGAAGGCGTTTTCGGCATGATAGCGGAGCGCTACCGTTCCATTGCCGCCGATTGCGGTCTTTCCGCCGATATTGAAGCCGAACTGGCTGCCCTGTACGAGAAGATGCAGCACGGGATCAGTCAGGACGAATTGGTATCCCGGGGGGAATATTTTGTTGCCCGGCTGATGGCGGAATATCTCGGCTATGATTTTCTTGATGCTGCGGACTGGCTGCAATTTACCTTTGACGGGCAGATCGACCGTGAGCATTCCTATGAGGCGCTGCGCCGCATTGCGGAGGACCGCAGGGTGGTCATTCCGGGGTTCTACGGCGTCATGCCCGATGGACACGTGATGGTTTTGAGCCGGGGCGGCAGCGATGTGACCGGCGCTTTGGCGGCGGCGGCGCTTACCGCTGATGTGTACGAAAACTGGACCGATGTTTCGGGCATTTTAATGGCGGATCCCCGCATTGTGGAAAATCCCCGTCCCATCGAGCGCATTACCTATAACGAGCTGCGCGAATTGAGCTATATGGGTGCGCAGGTGCTGCACGAAGCCAGTGTTTTCCCGGTTCGTCAGGCCGATATCCCGCTTAATATCCGCAATACCAATGCCCCCAACCATCCCGGCACCCTCATCCGGGAGCATTTTGACGAGGAGCTGGAAAGCGAAAAGAACCGTTTTATTACCGGAATCGCCGGGCGGCGTAATTTTTCCATCATCACCGTGGCAAAAAACGGCCTGTCCTCCGATATCGGGAGCCTGCGCCGTGTATTGGAAGTCTTTGAACGGCATAATTTGAATGTAGAGTACACCCCCTCCGGCATCGACAGCGTTTCGCTGGTGGTGCAAAGCGGAAGGGCTGCCTCCTGCCTATATTCCATTCTGGGAGAGCTGCAAAAGGAGTTCCGGCCCGATAAATTGCAGGTGGCGGAGAATATCTCCATCGTGGCGGCGGTCGGCCGGAAAATGGCGTTCCGACCCGGTATTTCCGGTAAGATCTTTGCGGCGCTGGGCGAAAACGGCATCAGCATCCGCATGATCAGCCAGGGACCGGAGGAGCTGAATATCATCGTGGGCGTGGATAACGCTGACTTTGAAAAAACGGTGCGTGTACTGTACGAAAGCTTTGTAAGATGACCGAGAGGAGAGTTCCTGCCATGAAAGATACCCCCAATGTGACCATACTGGGTGCGACCGGCGCCGTCGGCCGTGAGATGCTGAAAATACTGGAGGAGAGAAGTTTTCCCATCGGCGAGCTGCGCTGCCTGGCCAGCACCCGCAGTGTGGGGAAAAAGCTGCCCTTTGCCGGGCGGGAGATCACCGTGGAGGAAGCGACCGAATCGGCCTTTGCCGGGGCGGATATAGTGCTGGGGGCGGCGGAAAATGAGATCGCCCGCCGGTTTGCCCCCGCCATAAAAGCCGCAGGTGCGATTTTTATCGATAATTCCAGCGCCTTCCGCATGGACCCGGCGGTTCCCCTTGTCGTCCCGGAGATCAACCCGGAGGATGCCCTGCATCACAACAGCATTATCGCTAACCCGAACTGCTCCACCATCATTACTGTGGTGGCCGTGGCGGCGCTGCGCCGTCTTTCCCCCATCACCACCATGGTAGCAGCAACCTATCAGGCGGTCTCCGGCGCCGGTGCCGGCGGCCCGGTGGAGCTGGAAGCCGAGGTGGACGCGCTGTATAAGGGGGAGCCCATCACGCCCCGTGTGTTTCCGCACCAAATTGCCTATAATCTGATCCCGAAAATCGGCGGGGCGGCCTTTGAGGGTTATACCTCCGAGGAGATGAAGCTGCAAAACGAGGGAAGAAAGATACTGCATTTGCCGGATATGAAGGTGAACTGCACCTGTGTGCGTGTCCCGGTCATGCGGTCTCATTCCATTGCGGTCACGGCAAGGTTTGAACGGCCGATTTCGGTGGAGGAAGCAAGGGAGGCAATTGCCGCGGCACCCGGCTGCCGGTTGGTTGATGATCTTGCGAATGACTGCTACCCCATGCCGCTGGAAACCAGCGATCAGGACCTGGTTTATGTCGGGCGCATCCGCCCCGACCTGACCGACCCCAACGGGTTTAGCCTTTGGTGCTGCGGGGATCAGATCCGCAAGGGGGCGGCTACCAATGCCGTACAGATCGCAGAGCTGCTGCTTTGATCCCGAATAGTTCGCCGTTTTCCGCCCGGAGACGGCGAATTTTCAATTTATTCACAAATTTTGATGGGAAAGGTCTTGACAACGGCACCATTATACGATATTCTAATAGCAGAACAACGCAGACGGGAAATGCGTTTCGCTTCTTTTTAGATTTGACCTCTCCAAACACTTATGCAGAAAGAAACACACGGCTTACCACCGTGTGTTTTTCTTTCTCCTTATTCTTAATATGTGAAAGCGGGGGAGTGCTTATTTTCCGCCGGCCTTGATGAGGATATCGTGGCTGACCGGGCGGTAAAACAGCCGCTCGACCTCCTGCCGGTCTTTTGTCTGCCCCAATATCCACATCAGCTTGGTTACGGCGGCTTCGGTGGTCATATCGTAGGCTTCCAGTACATCCAGTCCGGTTTTCAGGCGGTTCCCCACGTGATACAGCAGCAGGTCGCTGCCTTCATTGGGGACCTGCGTTGTCATTACGACCGTTTTCCCGGCGGAAACGGCGCTGCCGATTACATCGTAATAGCTTTTCGGTCCGGCGGTGGGGATACCGCCGACACCGAAGCTTTCGATAACGACACCGTCTTTTCGCTCCAGCATAAATTCAAGGAAATCGGCCTCCAGTCCCGGTACCAGCTTGATGAGCCCCACATTCGGGTCCAGCCGTTCACAGAAGATGGGATGGTCTAAATATTCCTGCTCAATGTAGGAAAGCAGCCGCCCATCCTGTATGACGGCAAGCTCGGGGTAATTGATGCTGGAAAACGCCTGAAAGCTTTTGGAATGAGTTTTGCGGGCACGGGTGCCCAGAATGACCCTGCCGTTAAGCGATACTATTTTTTTGTTGCCTTCGTCGTCGTACGGAAAACCCGCGCCGTTGCGCTTTTCGGCATTT
>ENA-UEQL01000468-UEQL01000468.1-human-gut-metagenome-genome-assembly--contig:-NODE-468-length-28430-cov-8.703665_pt1 | contig 28430 bp, 27 predicted proteins | sample MGYA00242905_ERZ507926 | MGnify/ENA primary metagenome ERZ507926 (study PRJEB26167, sample SAMN06115531) | human gut metagenome | host: Homo sapiens | place: China:Henan | collected 2015-09-09 | study...
CGAAAGGCTTTTCGCCCTAGGTCGAATAGTCAATAACGTGGCAGTAAAGATACAAATAATAATAGGATAAACACGAATGAGGCGGTACTTTTATCCTAAATAAAAAACGCAACAACTGGGACTTGCTGGCTGATCCGACCGGTAGCCGCCGTTTCGTCTGCATCGAGATAAACGGGAACATCCGTCCAGACCGTTCTGTCGAATACGGACAGCCATACGCACAGGCGGTCGCCGCGCTCCGGACAGGCGAAAGATATTGGTTCACGCCAGAGGCATTCATTTTATTTTCTCCTAATGCTTTTTCCGATCTCCAATTTTAAAATAAATGAAACCGGCTTACGTCCCCCATGTTTCCCGGTCCAGGCTCCGGTATTGTATGGCTTCCGCCAGATGGCGTGCCTCGATATTCGGAGAGGCTTCCAGGTCGGCGATCGTACGGGAGACTTTCAGGATGCGGTCGTAGGCGCGAGCGGAAAGATTGAGGCGCTGCATGGCGACCTTCAGTAAAGACAGGCCGGCAGCATCAGGCACGGCGTATTCATGAAGCAGTTTGGAGGTCATCTGGGCATTGCTGTAAATACCCTCATGCGCGGCAAAGCGTTTTTCCTGGATAGCGCGGGCTTTCATCACGCGCTCGCGTATCGCTTCGCTACATTCGGAAGGGCGTCCGTCGGATATCTTCTCGAAAGGGACCGGCACGACTTCTACCTGTATATCGATCCGGTCGAGCAAAGGGCCGGAAACACGATTCATGTATTTCTGGACAGCACCCGGAGAACAGAGACAAGGGCGATCGGGGTGATTATAATATCCGCAAGGACAAGGATTCATGGAAGCGACCAACATGAAGTTGGCCGGATAATCAACAGATAAGCGGGCACGAGAGACCGTTATCGTCCGGTCTTCCAATGGTTGGCGCATGACCTCGAGCACGCTCCGGTTGAATTCGGGCAATTCATCCAAGAACAAGATTCCGTTATGTGCCAGGCTGATCTCTCCCGGCTGCGGGAAAGCGCCTCCACCGACCATCGCCACATTCGAAATCGTGTGATGGGGCGAACGGAACGGACGTTGCGTCATCAGGGAAGTGTCCAGCCCGATCTTGCCGGCGACCGAATGTATCTTGGTGGTCTCGAGCGACTCCTGCAAGGTAAAAGGTGGCAAGATGGAAGGGAGACGTTTGGCGAGCATCGATTTGCCACTCCCCGGCAGCCCTCGCCCTCGGTGTACAGGCGGCGGACGATGTGGCCGGGACCCTTGGGGGCAATCATGATGACGTCCACATTCTTGGGTGCGGTGATGGTCTTGAAGTGGATGTTGAAGCCGTGTGCAAAGGCCAGAGCCTTGCCCTCGGTCATATAAGGAGCAACCTGCTTGTTGTAGATGTCGGCGCACAGCTCATCGGGAACCAGCATCATGACCACATCGCCGGCCTTGGCAGCCTCTTCCACTTCCATGACCTTAAAGTTGTCGTGGGTGGCAGCGAACTCGGAAGCCTTTGCCCAGTGAGCAGAACCCTTGCGCAGGCCGACGACGACGTTGACGCCACTCTCGGCCAGGTTTTCGGAGTGTGCATGGCCCTGACTGCCAAAGCCGATGACCGCGACGGTCTTGCCGTCCAGCACGCCGAGGTTGCAGTCGGAATCGTAGTATTTCTTGATAGCCATAGTAGTTGTTCTCCTTTTTATTCTTCTGTTGTGGCTAATAATAAACGATCTTTATTTTTTCGCTCACCGGGGAGCGGAAAAAACATTCAGGTGCGTTCCGGGCAATGGGTGCCCGGCAGGGGGAGCTGGGCCGCGCGCACTTCCTGCGGCGGCTTCTGCATATGCTGGTGCATTCCGCCGCGTTCCAGCGCCGTGACGCCGGTGCGGCACTGTTCCAGGATCTCGTAGTCCTCGAACATCTTCAGGAAGGCGTCGATCTTGTCCGGCTTGCCGATCAGTTCAAACACCATGCTGTCCGGCGACAGGTCAATGATCTTGGCCTTGTAAATGTTAGCGATCTCCCGCAGCTCGGCGCGGTTGTGCACGTCGGACGCCACCTTGAGCAGCAGCAGTTCCCGCTGGAGGGTCTTGTCCTTGTCCAGCACGAACACCTGCTGGGTCACTTCCAGACGCTCAGTCTGGAGGATGAGCTGCTTCAGGGCCCGGTCGTCACTGGTGATGGTCAGGGTGATGCGGCTGACGGCCGGGTCGTTGGTGGCCGAAACGGTCAGGGTGTCGATGTTGAAGCCGCGGCGGCAGAACAGGTTGGACACCCGGGCCAGAACGCCGCTCTGGTTGTCCACCAGCAGGCTGATGACCCTGCGCTGACTGGATTCCATATTGCTGTGTCCTCCTTATTCCATGATGATATCGTTGATGTCACCGCCGCCGGGGATCATGGGCAGGACCTTTTCGTCCTTGTCGATGATGCACTCGATCCAGGTGGGGCCTTTGCGCTGGAGCGCCTCGGCAAATGCCTGCTGGAACTCCGGCAGGTTGGTGCAGCGGTAGCCCTTCAGGCCAAAGCCCTCGGCCAGCTTGACGAAGTCGGTGTGACGGTGGGGATCGGTCTGGCTGTAGCGCTTGCCGTAGAAGGTGGTCTGCCACTGGCGCACCATACCCAGCACGGAATTGTTGAAGATGACCGTGATGATGGGCAGGTCGTAGCTGACGGCGGTGCAGGCCTCGTTCAGGTTCATATGGAAGGAACCGTCACCGGTGAACATGACCACACGCTGGTCCCGGCCAAGGGCCATCTGGGCACCGATTGCGGCACCGTAGCCAAAGCCCATGGTGCCCAGGCCGCCGCTGGTGATGAAACCGCGGCTCTTGGCGTGGCGCAGGTACTGGGCCGCCCACATCTGGTGCTGGCCCACATCGGTGACGTATACGGCCTCCGGGCCGCACTGGTTGCACACCTCACCGATGACCTGATGGGGCATCAGGCGGGTGGGGTCGGACACCGGGTGGTAATCCTGTGCCTGCCACTCGTGGATCATCTTCATCCAGTCGGGGTGCTTTGCCTCTTTGATCTGCGGCAGCATGGCCTGCAGCACATAGGCGGCATCGCCCACGATGGACAGGTCCACTTCCACATTCTTGCCCAGCTCGCTGGGGTCGATGTCGATCTGGATGATGGTGGCATTCTTGGCAAAGGTCTTGGGTTTCAGCGCCACACGGTCCGAGAAGCGGGTACCCACCGCGATCAGCACGTCACAGTCGGCCACGGCCCGGTTGGAGGTGTAACAGCCGTGCATGCCCAGCATGCCGATGTTCATGGGGTCGCCGTAAGGCACCACACCGGCCGCCATCAGGGTGTAGGTGGCCGGGATCTCGGCCTTGTGCAGCAGATCCCGCAGCGGCTGGCAGGAGGCCGCGCTGCGCACGCCGCCGCCAAAGTACACCAGCGGGCGCTGTGCCGCGTTGATCAGGTCGGCTGCCCAGCGCACCTGTTCCGCATCAAAGGTGGTCACCGTGCGGATGGGCTCCGGCTGCTTGGCTTCAAATTCGCACACGGCAGCGGTCACATCCTTGGGGATGTCCACCAGCACCGGGCCCTTGCGGCCGCTCTGTGCAATGCGGAAAGCTGCGCGCATGGTGTCGGCCAGATCCTCGACCCGGCGCACCGTGAAGTTGTGCTTGGTGATGGGCATCGTGATGCCCTCAATGTAGGCTTCCTGAAAGCAGTCCTTGCCGATGCCCGGGGTGGCTACGTTGCCGGTAAAGGCCACCAGAGGCACCGAGTCCATATAAGCGGTGGCGATGCCGGTGACCAGGTTGGTGGCACCCGGGCCGCTGGTGGCCAGCACCACGCCGGTGCGGCCGGTGGCCCGGGCGTAACCGTCGGCTGCGTGGGCAGCGCCCTGCTCGTGTGCCGTGAGCACATGGGTGATGCGGTCGGCATTCTTATACAGCTCATCGTAAAGATTCAGCACTGCACCGCCGGGATAACCAAAAATGGTATCCACGCCCTGCTCACAAAGAACCTCCACAAAAATCTGAGAACCGTTCAACTGCATGGTAAGTTACTCCTGTTTCCTAAACCTTTTTCATGTACGCTCTGCAGGGGGCGGGGGTAAAAGAAAAGGCCCTTGTCCCCTGTTCATTCCAAGAGACAAAGACCTTGTGATCATCAAGCTCTCTGCGGTACCACTCTCGTTGGTGCGCTGTGCACCCTCTCATGGGCTTCCAACAAAGCCCTGCCTCATAACGGCGGCTGCCGGCACTGCTTACAAGGGTCTGACACCCGTTGGGCAGGCTGCTCCGGGAGGATTTCTCCCACGAAACACTGACTGCCTCGCACCAAACGGCAGCTCTCTGAACAGGGGGGATCGTGTGGTACTTTTTCCCATCCACGCATTTGTTGATGTAAATTATACTATAAATCGGGCTGTTGTCAATCGACAATTCGTAACCTGAATCGTTCCAAACATGAAGGAAATTAAACACTCTTGCGTGAAATGAAAAACCGCTGTATACTCTTTTTATCTGTGCGCGCCGCGCGCGTTGTCTGAAAGAGGATGTACCAAAAAAAGATTCAGGATCGAGGAAACCGGACTATGAAACTGCATGAATGGAACGCCCGCCTGCACGGGCTTGTGATCTTTCGCTCCCTGCTGAGCGACCCCGTGGCGGCCAGATTTGCCGCTCTCATCGACTGCCTGACGGCCGGAAACAGCAGCGTTGGCAGCGTGTGCAACGCCGTGGCACAGTTTGAAAGCGTGCTGTTCGAGCGCACCACCAACTGGGGCACCTACCTGAGCACCACCGTGCTGGAGACCGAGACCGTGTGCGTGCGGCAGGCCGCTGCCGGTATCCTGCCCCCCGTTCTGCAGACTGCACTGGACAACGAGCTGGCCTTCCTGCAGCAGCTGTGCAGCCTGACGCTGGATGCCCTGCTGGACGCGGCAGAGGTCCCGGCCGAAGAGCTGGCCTTCCTGCCCCGGTGGGAGACGGCCGACCTTGACCTGCCCGCCGCCTATGCCCAGCGCATGAGCGAGGTGGGCAAGAAGGGCTACGGCATGTTTGCCAAGCACCATGTATTTACAGTAGAAAACGGCAAGCTGGTTCCGGTGAAGTACCCCGACCCCCAGCGTCTTTCCGAGCTGCCGGGCTACGAAAAGGAGCGGGAAAAGGTGATCGCCAACACCCGTGCCCTGCTGGCCGGGATGCCCGCCAACAATGTGCTGCTGTACGGCGACGCCGGCACCGGCAAGTCCAGCTCGGTCAAGGCCATCGCCAACGAGTTTGCCCCGGAGGGCCTGCGGCTGGTGGAAGTGAAAAAGAACCAGCTGTACCAGATCCCGGACCTGATGGACAAGCTGGCCGCCAACCCCCTCAAGTTTATCCTGTTCATCGACGACCTGAGCTTTACCGCCAACGACGACAACTTTGCCGCCCTCAAGGCCATTCTGGAGGGCAGCGTGGGCGGCCGTGCCCGCAACATCGCGGTGTACGCCACCTCCAACCGCCGCCACCTCATCAAGGAGACCCTGACCGACCGCACCGGCGACGACATCCACGAAGCCGACACCCGGCAGGAGCTCATGAGCCTTTCGGCCCGGTTCGGCCTGACCGTGACCTTCCAGCGGCCGGAAAAAGCCCGGTTCGAGACCATCCTGGAGGAGCTGGCAAAACAGCACCACGTCGATATGCCCATGGACCAGCTGCTGGTCAAGGCCGAGGCCTTTGCCATCCGCGCCGGCGGCCGCAGCCCCCGCGTGGCCAAGCAGTTCATCGAGCAGTGTGAGGCCGGTGTGCAGAAGTAACACTTCTGCCCGGCACGCAGCAAAGCACCCGCAAAAAAGTCGCATGAACGCCGCAATTAGTTTGTCGTTATTTTAACGACAAACTCCCGTCAAAAGTTTCACAAAATCGCCGTGAATTCGTGAAAATTTTGACTTTTCAAGAATCTTTGTCTATTTTTTATTTATCGGCAAAAAGGCTTGATTTCCGGCAAACAGCGGACTATAATATGGCCAAAATCAGCCCGGCGGGGCGCAGCTCCTCCGGGCACATTCTGGAGGATAACTATGGGCTTTTTAACGGGTAAGACCGCACTCATCACCGGTGCAGGGCGCGCAGTCCTGCAGGATGGCAGCTGCGGTTCCATTGGATACGGCATTGCTACGGCCTACGCAAAAGAGGGTGCAAACCTTGTGATCACCGGCCGCAATGTGAAAAAACTGGAAGAGGCCAAGCAGGAGCTGGAGAGCAAGTACGGCATCAAGGTGCTGCCGGTGCAGGCCGATGTGTGCGCCGGCGGCGACAACGAAGCCACCGTGCAGCGCGTGGTGAAGCAGGCCGTTGACGCCTTTGGCGGCATTCAGGTGCTGATCAACAACGCGCAGGCCTCGGCTTCCGGCGTCTCACTGGCCGAGCACACCACCGAGCAGTTCGACCTGGCCCTGTATTCGGGCCTGTACGCAGCCTTCTATTATATGAAGGCCTGCTACCCCTACCTGAAGCAGTCCCACGGCAGCGTGATCAACTTTGCCTCCGGTGCCGGCCTGTTCGGCAACTACGGCCAGTGCGCCTACGCTGCCGCCAAGGAGGGCATCCGCGGCCTGTCCCGCGTGGCCGCCACCGAGTGGGGCCCGGATGACATCAACGTCAACGTTGTCTGCCCGCTGGCCTGGACCGCCAAGCTGGAGCAGTTCCAGCAGGCTTACCCGGAGGCCTTCAAGGCCAACGTCAAAATGCCGCCCATGGGCCACTACGGCAACGCCGAACTGGAGATCGGCCGCGTGTGCGTCCAGCTGGCCATGCCGGACTTCAAGTTCATGTCCGGCGAGACCCTCACGCTGGAGGGCGGCATGGGTCAGCGCCCGTAACTTTGCGTTTTTCTTCCTTCTTCTCAATAGACAAAAGAGGCTGTGCCGGTGGGCACAGCCTCTTTTGTCTATCTGTTGCTTTTGGGATCAGCCCCGCACCGCGATGCACTCGATCTCGAGCTTTGCACCCTTGGGGATGGCTGCCACCTGCACGCAGCTGCGGGCCGGGAACGGCTCTGCAAAGGCCTTGGCATACTCTGCGTTCACAGCCACAAAGTCGTTGATGTCGGCCAGAAAGATCACGGTCTTGACCACATTGGCCATGGTCAGGCCGGCCTCGGCCAGAATAGCCTTGAGGTTTGCCAGGCTCTGTGCGGCCTGCTCTTCCACGGTATCGGCCATCTTGCCGGTGGCGGGGTCTACCGGGATCTGACCGGACACGAATACCATATTGCCCAGGTCCAGTGCCTGGCTGTAGGGGCCGATGGCGGCAGGTGCGTTGGGGGTAGATACGACTTTCATCGTGGTTCTCCTTTGTTTGTAGATTCATGATTTGAAATAGCCGTTGTTTCAAGCGGGATGACTTATATTATAGCAAATCTTCAATGATACTTCCAATAGGAGCCGGTATACTCTTTTGCTGCGGTCAGTGCATCCGGATGCTCGAACAGCAACGCATACTGTGCATAGCTTACATCCGGCGCAGAACCGTCCGTGTAAAATTTATTTCTGTCCCGAACCGGAGGTCTGGCACAGGCAGTACGGTAAAGCGTTGCTCTGTTCGTGCCCGTGCCACCCAGATCACCGATTTCAAACGTCAGACAGCCATCCACAACGGTCAGTTTTCCATTCAACGGCGAGCCGATCTCCGCAAGGCGGCTCACGAAAGAGTTCTGCACACGGTACAGCTTTCCGGAATAGTCGGACATCAAAACGTGCGCCCCGCCAAACTGCCCATAATATTTTGCGTCCGGTCTCTGCTGATACTCCCACATGAAATGCTCATACAGGCAACTTTCCCGGTATACATCACCGGGACCCCCCAGTTGTTCCGTTTTCCCTTTGAAGCGCCGTTGTTCCTGTGCTTCCTCCCAGCCCAGAAGGGCACGTTCCAGACAAACCGTTTGTGTTCCAAGCACAGTTTCAAGCTGTTCCAGCTTAATATGATACAGTTCAGCCAGCTGTGGCAGAAACTTCTCCTGAAAGGTCTGGAGTTGCAAAGAACTGAACGGGTTCTGTTCCCGAATCGCAGTTAGAAGCCACTGCGTTTGAGTATCTGCACCGGTAAAGTCATGGTTTTTCAGCAAATACTGACAAAGCGTCTGTATGTTACCGACATCATCTGTAATGTCGATCCCGATGATTGAAATTTTTTCTGCAGCATCCCTGCCGCTGTTCCAGTCGGCAATCCATGAATACAGCTCATAGTCCTCTTTGGAGAGCGTGCACCGATCAAGCCAGTCCGAAAAGGAAAGTCTCCCCTGCACGGTTTCATTTTCAAGAAATGCCGTGGCATATCCACTTTCCTCTACAAGAACACGAACCCCCTTTTCTTTTACAAGGTATTGGAACAGTGCATTGCGGAATTGCTGATATTCTGTGCAACGATGTGTTTCTCCAAAGAGATAGACCTGCGCATTCTCATAGCGGAGCATTTTAGAAACGCCCGCACCGGTAGCAAGATCGATCACCTGAGAGTTTCCCGGATAAAACGCAAAAATAAGTGCCAAAAGAACAGCCAGCAAAACCACGCCGGCGAGAACCCGTTTTTGCAAGCTGCATCCTCCCCGTGAAAAACACATCGTTCAAACTCTGCCAATACGTTTTATTTTTCTTTATAGTTTTTCCAATACCGGCCTGGCTGATCCTCACTGGCCGTGACCTGAGACGGATGCTCAAACAGCAACACATACTGCGCGATTTTTTCATCCGGGGTGTCGGGAGCTTCGGCATAGAACTTTCCGCTTTCGGAACCAGGGTTCTTTGCAAGGGCGGTATTGTATAAGGTAAGGTGATTGGTATCAGCCTCCCCCAACTCCCCGATCTCATGGGTGATTGCACCGTCGATCACGGTCAGCCTGCCATCAAGAAAGCTGTTTTTCCCAGCCATCCGGGACACAAAGCTATTGTTGATTCGGGACGATCCTTCTTTTTGCACATAGTTTTCCATCTGAACGTGTGCTGCGCCGAACGAACCAAAATACTTTGCGGTCGGGTTTTCCTCATAGACCCTCCGGAGGTTCGCATACAGGGCATCCTCCCGATACGCCACAGCGGGGCCATCCAGCTGGAGATCCGGCTGATAGTCGTTCAGCTTGTAGCACTCCTGTCCCTGCTGCCAACCCTGAAGCACACGTTCCAGATGGATTGCCTGATCTCCCAGCGCCAGTTCAAGCTGTTCCGGGTTTGTCTGGTACAGTTCGATCAGCTGCGGCAACAAACTGTTCTCAAAGCGCTGCTGAAACTGGCATTTCTGGGTGCTGATCAAAAGCATCTGCGTCTTTGTATCTGCCGCAGAAAAATCACAGTCTCTCAGCAAATACCGGCAGAAGGCATAGACCATCCCGATCGAATCGGTGATATCGATACCGACAATGGAGATTTTGTCTTCATCCGGTCTGTTCCGATTGAATTCTGACATCCACCGGAACAACTCATAGTCCTCTTTGGATACGACAAACTGATCGTATCCGTATTCGTCGGCAAAGGACAACCGGTTCTGTACCGTTTCATTTTCGAGAAAGCCGCTTGCATAGCCGTGCTCCATCAAAAGAACACGCACGCCCTTTTTCTCTACAAGGTATTGGAACAGTGCATTGCGGAATTGCTGATATTCCACCTTGCGATGGACCTCGCCAAGCATATAGACCTGAGCATTCTCATAGCGGAGCATTTTAGAAATGCCCGCACCGGTGGAGAGGTCGATTTCCTGAGAGCTTCTCGGATAAAATTCAAAGACAAGGGCACAAAGGATGACGAGCGACAATGCAAAAGTGAGAAATTTCCTGCGCAAAATAACCCCTCCCGTAAAAAGAGAATCCACAAAACGTCGTGTCATTATTTTTACGCATGGGGATTGGATTGTCCACATTCCGGGAATGAACACGGGTTTTCTTGTCATGAAACCGGCAATTGCAGTTTTCACGCCACAGACTGCAAGTTCAGCGCAGCCCTATTATCAGCAGCCCTCTGCTGAAATCGCATTGACTTGAAGGGAGCACTGCGTTATTATGAGTAACAAAACCGGTCTGTGTTATCCGGAAGGAGGTTGCCGATTGAATTTACTGATTTGTGATGATGAGCCCGCTGTCGTGGAGCAGGTTTCTGCATTACTCCGAGACCATTGCAAAAAAAGCGGCATCTCTGCGCACTTTTATTCTTTCAGCGATCCCGGCGCGATCAAAGACCTTTCTTCCTATGATATTGCATTCCTGGACATCGACATGGGCGATTCCAGCGGCATTGACCTCGCACGGACTCTTCGCAGGGAAAACCCCGGAATCGTGATCGTTTTTCTCACAAACTTTATCCAATACGCTCCAGAAGGGTTTGAGGTACAGGCATTCCGGTATCTTTTGAAACGTGATATGAACGAAAAGCTGATTCCTTATTTTGAAGCCGCAAGCAAAGAAGTCATTCAACGAAAGAGGATTCTCACCATTTCGGTCCATTCCGAACCGATCGACATTCCCGTAAGTCACATCCTCTATCTGGAGGCCAATCTGCGGGTCATCGTCATGCACCTGATCCATGACGAGCGAACGGAGTATCATTTCTACGGCAATCTGTCCGATCTGTCAAAAAAGTTGGAGGACCTCGGTTTCCTGCGTGTTCAACGCTCATTTTTGGTAAACATGGAGTACATCGTGCAGCTGCAATACGAAAAGGTGAGCCTGACCGGCGGGATCGTTTTGCCTTCAAGTGCTAAGAACCATAAGGAACTGAAGCAGCACTATCTGCTGTGGCGGGGGAAAAAACGATGGGCGATTTCTTGAGTTTTCTTTATACCGTGGTCGACTCCCTTTCGCTGATCCTCTTTTTGGACGTATTTGCTGAACGACGCTGGAGTGACCGGAAATTCACCATCGGCGTCGGCTGCTTCGTTGCGCTGAACTTCTGGATCCTGAAAGTTCCGCTGATCTTCTTTCACCGCAATCAGGCCATAAAAATCGGGATGATCCTTTTATCCTATACCTTCAGCGCACGGGTGTTGTACGCCAAAATTTCCAGTAAACTGCTTTTGCTTCTTGTCGGTGTAGAGTATCTGATCACATATTCCCTGTCTTTCGGGCTGGGCATGCTGGGTGCTTTTGTCTGTGGGATGGACGGTGAATCGTTCCGGTCGAGTTTTCCGCTCATGATCGTCTACGGGGTCATCAACTATTCCACAGAATTGTTTCTGGCCTATCTATTCCGAAAGCTCATGAAGCAGAAAAATCTTCCGCGCGCGCGAAATCGTCTGAAGGAGCCACAATTGAGCCTTTACTTTTTGTTCCCATGCACATCCTTTTTCATGCTGGGGATCCTGCTGTATATCACAACCGGGAAACCGGTAGGCGAAGGTGTAATTGCCTTTACATGTGGCTTGATCCTTGCGGCAAATGCTGCTCTCCTGTACCTCTTGGATCGGATGGAACGAGCCATCGAAACCAAGGAAAATCTTTTGGCACTGGGGCAGCAGATTCAACTGCAGGCCAAAAATATGGAAGCGGCGAGCAGACTTTATGCAGAACAGCGTCACAAGGTTCATGATTTCAGAGCACACCTCAACACGGTCCAAAGCCTTTTGCTGAATCAGGAGTATGAAGCTGCCGAGCAATATTTGCGTTCCGTAACCACTATGCAGACCGACCGGCTGTTCCTGGTCAACTCGCACCATGCGATCCTGGACGCGCTCTTCAACACCAAAGCGACCGAAGCAATTAAAAAAGGGATCAGCATCGACTTTGAGGTGAACGATCTTTCCGCATTGCCATTGGATGTATCGGATATGGTCGTGCTCTTTGCCAATCTGCTGGACAATGCAACGGAAGCCTGTGAAAAACTCGAGAGCGAAAAGACGATTCATGTTTCCGCCGTACTGAGACAGAGCTTCTTTTTTTCCGTCCGGAACACATCCGCTCCGGTAAAGATCCATGACGGGAACATCCGAACGACAAAATCCAATCCCGCTCTCCACGGTTTTGGTCTCTCCAACATCAAACTCATTCTGAACAAATACGCAGCAGACTTTATTATGGACTATGCCGATGGATGGTTTCAGTTTACCGGGGAAATCGAGCTGTAACCGTTCAAACTTCCCATGAAAAAATGGCCCGCGTTTTCACGCAGGCCATTTTTTATCGGCTCACACACGCTCACTCACGAGCTGGAAGCCCTCTTTGGTCAGTTCGGCACGGATCTGTTCAATCTGGGCCGCGTCGCGGGTCTCCAGCGTCAGCTTGAGGAAGCAGCTGGAAATGGGCATGTTGGGGTCGGAACCGTCGTGCAGCACCGACACCACGTTGCTGCCGCAGCGGGAGACGATCTCGGCCACACGCTGGAGCTGGCCGGGCTTGTCCTCCAGAGCAATGGTCAGGTTGGCCTTGCGGCCGCTCATGACCAGGCCGCGGGTGATCACGCGGCTGAGGATGTTCACGTCGATGTTGCCGCCGGAGATGACACACACCACCTTCTTGCCCTCGATGGGCAGCTTGTGGAACAGGGCAGCCGCCACGGGCACCGCACCGGCACCCTCGGCCACCAGCTTCTGGTTCTCCATCAGGGAGAGGATGGCGGCGGCGGTCTCGTCCTCGCTCACCGTCACGACGTCGTCCACATACTGCTCGCAGAGCTGGTAGGTCAGCTCGCCGGGGGTCTTGACCTGAATGCCATCGGCAAAGGTGGAGGCAGCCTTCAGGGTCTGATACTTGTGCTCGTGCAGGCTGCGATACATGCTGGGGGCACCCTCGGCCTGTACGCCGTACACCTTCACTTCCGGACGCAGGCTCTTGATGGCAAAGGCCACGCCGGAGATCAGGCCGCCGCCGCCCACCGGCACGATGACTGCATCCAGATCCGGCAGCTGATCCAAAATCTCCAGACCGATGGTGCCCTGGCCTGCAATGACCTGCTCGTCATCATAGGGGTGGATAAAGGTCATGCCGGTCTCTTCCTGCAGCTCCACGGCCTTGTCGTGGGCGTCATCGTAGGTGCCGGGCACAAGGCAGACCTCTGCACCCAGGTTCTTGGTATTTTCCACCTTCATGATGGGGGCACCGTCCGGCATGCAGACAATGCTCTTGATGCCACGGCGGGTGGCGGCCAGCGCCACACCCTGCGCATGGTTGCCGGCCGAGCAGGCAATGACGCCCTTTGCGCTTTCCTCGGGCGAAAGCTGGCTGATCTTATAGTAAGCACCGCGCACCTTGAAGCTGCCGGTGGCCTGCAGATTCTCGGTTTTCAGGTAGAGCTGGCAGCCCTTGGACAGCTTGGGGGCCTCGATGAGGTCGGTCTTGCGGGCAACGTCCTTGAGCACAAAGGCAGCGTGGTAGATTTTATCCAGAGTCAACATGACGATTCCTTTCCTTTTTCGTTTCCGTGATGGCATCCAGTATATGTTACCAAAATTGTTTTGTCAAATGAATTTCGTTCACGATAGAAGCACATAAAAAGAGAACTGCCGCAGACGTTTCGTCCACAGCAGTTCTCTGCCTTGTTTTTTATGCGGTTATGTTGTTGGCATCAACGGCCGCGTCCGCCGCCGCCGCCATGGCTGGAGCCGCCGCCCATGCCGCCAAAGGAGCCGCCGCCGAAGCTGCCGCCGCCGAAGGAACCACCACCGAAGCCGCCGCTGCGGGGCGGGGTACGGCGCGGCGGCGGAGAGCTGCGCGGGCCGCGGCCGCCGTAAGGGCCGGGACCGCCAAAGCCGCCATAGGGGCCGCCCGGCGGGGGCGGGGGCGGGTTGCGGCGTCCGCGCGGCGGACGGGGTCCTCTGTGCCAGGGGCCGCCAAAGCACCAGAACAGGCCGCTCAGCGGACCGGAGAAGGTGTACACGATCACCGACACGATGATGAGCAGCAGGATGATCGTGAACAGGATGGTGACAAAGCCCAGCAGAATGTCGCCAAGCCCGCCGCTGCTGTTGTCATCATAAGCAGGCTCGTTGTAGGAGTCGTTGTTCGTGTTCCCGCCCGAAAGGCTCACGCCGTAGATGTCCGCGATGGTCTGGGCCACGTTCCGGGCGCAGGTGGTCACGGCGTCGTCATAGTCCTGCCGGACGAAGTCGTCCTCCATGGTCTGGGCAAGGGCACTGGCCTGACTTTCCAGCGTGGTGTTGCGGAAACCGTCGCCGTAGGTCAGGTAGTAGTCGCCGTCCTCATACTCCTGCGACTCCATCACCAGCAGGATCAGCACACCGTTGTTTTCCGACGACGAGCCGATGCCCCAGGTGTTGAAGGCCTGCAGGGCGTAGTCCTCGGTGGTCAGGTTTCCGGTGTAATCCACCGTCAGCACGCCGATCTGCGCCCCGCTGCAGCTGCTTTCCAGCTGGGCGTTCAGGTCGGTGATGGTCTGCACGGTGCTGCTGCTCAGGACATTGGCATCGTCCACCACACACTGGCCGCTGGGCAGCGAGGGCAGGCTGGCCGAGGCCGCAAAGGCCGGGCACAGGGCCGCCATGCTGACCACGAACACCAGCATCAGTGCGCTGAGTTTTCTTGCAATGTTTTTCATGCGAAGGGCTCAACCTCCTTCACGCCGGCAAGGCCGCCCAGCACATTGGCCGGGAACCCGCCGACTTCGTTCCGATAGTTGTAGACTGCTTCGTTGTATTTCAATGTGCCGATGATGGTGCCTGCGCTGTTGAACTGGCCATACTGGCCCTGCACAGCGCCCATCTTCATGGGGTCGGCGGCCTGCTCCTGCAATTTGGCATAGAGCTGGTCGATGGCCTTGCCCAGCGTCTCGTTGGCCTGATACAGCGCGTGCATGGAACTGCCGTTGTAGTAGCTCAGGGAGGTCAACGCCTGACTCTTTCCGCCAGACTGCACGGCGTCCAGACAGGCCGAAAAGTCATCCAGCGCCGCCTGCGCGGTCTGTACTTCCGCATTGTCGGCCCCCAGCGTATTGCCGGCGGTGGTGATGACGTTTGCCGCCGTATTGGCCCGGGCGGTCAGTTCCTCGCTGAGGTTGTAGCCGTTGTCGGCAGACACGCCCACCGTGAACCACTGCCGGGCCGCGTTGTATTTGCTGCGCACCTTGGCGCTGCCAAAGCCTGCAAAGGCCGCCAGCATCACCACGATGCTCAACGCCAGGGCCACGGCCTGCCGGGTGAGGGCGGCGGGCAGTTTTGCTTCCAGCCCGGCCAGCTTCTGCTGCAGCGGGGTCAGCTGCACGGCCTGCTCCGGGCTGGCCTTTTCGCGGTAGCTGCCCGCGTCAAAGCCGCCGGGGATGCCGGTCTGCTTGGGGTTAAAATCTGCGTTTGCCATTTCAGCTCCGGATCTCCATCATTTTGGATTTCAGTTCGTCCTCGATACGGGTCAGTTCCTGCTCGGCGGCAGCGCGCTTTGCGCGGCCCTCGGTCTGGATCTTGTTCAGCTCGTCCAGCGTCTCGATCAGGCTCTTGTTGGTCTGCTGCAGGGTCTCGATGTCCACCACGCCGCGCTGGGACTCCTTGGCCGTCTCGATGGTGCCCAGCTTGAGCGCCTCGGCGTTCTTCTTGAGCAGGTCGTTGGTCATGTCGGTGACGGCACGCTCGGCCTGCATGGCCTGCTGGCTGTGGGCCAGGCCCAGAGCCAGCACCATCTGGTTCTTCCACAGGGGGATGGTGTTCACGATGGTGGACTGGATCTTCTCGGCCATCATGGTGTTGTTGTTCTGCAGCAGGCGGATCTGGGGGCCCATCTGCAGGCTGATGTTGCGGGTAAGCTCCAGATCGTACAGCTTCTTTTCAAAGCGCTCGCACTGGTCGGCCAGGTCGCGGGCCGCCTGGGCGTCCTCCGGCAGGCCGGAGGCCTTGGCCTTGTCCATGGCCTGCTGCAGCTTCCCTGCACGCACCTCGGCCAGCTTCTTTTTACCGGCCAGAATGTACATGCTGAGCTCCTTGAAGTAGGCCATGTTCAGGTCATACATCTTGTCCAGCATGGCGATGTCTTTGAGCAGCTGCACCTGATGGGCCTCCAGCATGCCCTGGATATTCTCCACGTTGGTCTCGGCCTTGTTGTACTTGGTCTTGAGGGCGTCGAGCTGGTCGCCCTTTTTCTTGAAGAAGCCCAGAATGCCCTTCTGCTGCTCTTCGCCTGCGTCAAAGCTCTTCAGCTCGCCGATCAGGTCGGTGATCATATTGCCCACTTCGCCCAGGTCCTTGGTGGACACCTTGGAAAGAGCTGCTTCGGAGAAGTCACCGATCTTCTTCTGGCAGGCGGAGCCGTACTGCAGCACCTGCTGGCTGTTGGTGATGTCGATCTTCTCCGCGAACTGATCCACCATGGCCTGCTCTTCCGGGCTGAGCTTGACCTGTGCCTCGGGGGCAGCGGCGGGTTCCGGCTGTTTGGGCTGGGCCTGCTCCTGTGCCGGAGCCGGGTCCAGCGTCAGGGTAGGCACAGCGGGTGCGTCGAGGTCAAAGTTGAACGTGTTGTCTGCCATAGGAGATTCCTTCCTTTCCAGTATATCCGTTTATTTACTCAGTCCCTGCCCTTTAAGCATGTTCTGCAGCACGGTCAGGTCTGCCGACAGGTCCATGCTTTCTGCGGCGTACAGTGCATCCAGCTGGTTTTCAAAGGCCGTAGCAATGGAGGACGCATTGTGCTCCACCTCGGCACGGATGGCGGCGGCGTTCTCGCCGCGCACCCCCTGCCGGGCCAGCTGCGCATACTGCTGCAGCACATTCACGGCGTCCGGCAGATAGTAGTTGGCAAAGCGGCGCACCTGCTTTGCCTTGGCGGGGTTGGCCTCCACCACTTCCACAATGGAGCGTCCGGCCTTTTCCATGCGGGTCATGGCGGCGGGCAGCTGCGGGTCGGGCAGGGATTCGTTCAGGCTGTGCAGAGTGTCCAGCTTCTGCTGGATGTCTGCCAGCATGGCGTCCACGTCCTCCACACCCGTGTGGAAGGGCACCTCGGTTTCCACCACACGGGGCGGGCAGACCTTTTTGGCCGCCACGAATGCCGCCGCAGCGGCTGCCAGCGCCGCCGCAAGGGCCCACAGCCGGTACACCGGCAGCACCGCGCACAGCACCACGAACACCAGCGCCGCCGCGTAGTACGGCAGGACACTGGGCTTCCGGGTGCGGATGATCTTGCTCATGGTCGTTCTCCTTTTCCGGGGCAGGTGCCCCTTATAGTACCCATAATACAACCCTTTGCGAAAAACGCAAGCGGATTCATGAAGAATTTACAGCTTGGCAATTATTTGGCGATCCAGTCTGCCAGCGCCGTGCCCCACACCTGCCGCAGCATCTCCGGGCGGCAGGCCGCATTGGCCGGGCTGGTGCTGGGCAGTTTGACCGCCGCAAGGCCGGTGACCGGCTGCAGATACTTTGTATAAATGCGATAGGCCGTGGCCCCGTTGCAGAACACCGCCTCAATGGGCACCTTCTGCAGCAGAGCGGCGATGTCGTTGGGCACCACGTCTCGGATGGAGGCGTCCGACGCCCCGGTGATGGTGCAGCTTTCCAGCGTGTCCCACAGGGCCAACCCATGGCGCAGGATGATCTGCTTTTTTGCTTCGATGTCCTCCCGCTTCGGCACCGGCTCCCCAGTCAGAGCGGCCATCATCGGCCAGAAGCGGTTCTGCGGGTGGCCGTAATAAAAGGCCATCTCCCGGCTTTTGGGGCTGGGCCAGGTGCCCAGGATCAGCGCCCGGCTATGCTCATCGTACACCGGCGCAAAGCTCATTGGCCGCCTGCGCTTTCGATCTGTGCCCAGGCCGAGCCCAGGTCCCGGCCGGAGGGCTCCGCTTTCGGGCCATCAAACCAGAGTTCCTCGATCAGCGCCGCCAGGCCGTCCTCCCGCACATCACCGATGACCCGGTCAGCAGCGGCCTTTGCATCCTCGGTTCCATTGTCCATGCACACGCCCAAGCCGACCGTGCGCAGCATGCTCAGGTCGTTGGCCGAGTCACCCGCTGCCACCGCCTCTTCCGGCGACAGACCCAGCCGGGCGCACAGGTCAGTCAGGCCCACACCCTTGTCCATGCCGCCGCGCACGATGTCGTAGAAGCCATAGCCGTCGGCGTTTTTCGCGCCTACCTGCATCCAGTTCAGGTTCAAGTGACCATATTTTTTCATGAAGTCCGCCACATGCTCCGGCGGTACGGCAGCAAAGGCCGCGTGGGGCATATCGATGAGGTGCCGGTCCTGGTCCTCGCCGTCCACGCAGGTCAGGCCGCTGCTGCCCATCTTTGCGTAGTTGTTGCGCAGGGCCTCGTACTCGCAGTACACATAGCAGGCATCCCGGAAATTGAACTGCAGTGGGTAGTTGTAATCCTCGCAGAAATCCACCAACGCGTACATTTCCTCGTTGGTGAGGGGGTGTTCCGCCACCACGGTGCCCTTGCTGTCGGTCACACAGGCACCGTTGCAGGTAACGATGTAATCCGGCCGGATGCCGCCCAGCTGCTCCCTGTGCACGCAAGGATAGGCGCGGCCGGTGCTCAGCGCAAATTTCACCCCGGCGGCCTGCAGTTTTTTCACGGCCTTTACCACCGCCGGGCGGGGCTTCGGCTCCCCAAAGGGCACCAGCGTATTATCAAAATCACTTACCAGAAGTTTGTATTGCATTCTTTTCTCCTTCACGGGTCACTGTTTTCTACCAGTATACCACAAATCGGCACGCCGTGGGGCTTTTGCCGCATAAAAAACAGGAGCAGCCTCTTCTGTGAGGCAGCTCCCGTTTTTCGGTCCATGTTTTACAGCACTTCGCCCCGGAACAGTCCTTCCAGAGTAGGCATCCAGCCGTCGGCCGTGCGCTGGGCCAGGCCGTTTTCCACCGCCTTATCCAGCAGGGTGGAAAATTCCTGCGGCAGTTCCTGCCCAAACCGCTCCCGGAACAGCGGCTCCACCACGCCGTCGTTCAGCTTCATGCGGCCCCGCAGGTAGCGCAGCATCCGCGCGTTCTCGTCCAGCTGCGCGGCCTGCGCCGTGAGCTTTTCAAAGTCACCGGCATTCTTGATATAGAGCTTGAGATTGTTGGTGTTGCGCACGGCATAGCCGTCGTACACCGAACCGCCGTTGACGCCCATGCCGATGACGTCATCCCCGTTCCACTCCATGGCACGGGCGCGGTACTCGTAGCCGGGGCGGGCAAAGCACCCGGCAGCATACATCTTGTAGCCGTTCTCCGGCAGGTACTCGCAGGCATAGCGGAACATCTCGAACCGCTCCGCCGCGTTGGGCATACCCTCGGCGTCGGTCACGGCCAGCGGCTCTGCCGTGATGTGCCCGGCCTGCATGATGACCGCCGCGTGCAGGCTGTTGTGCCAGCTCTGCATCGTCTGCCCCGGGATGCCGTAGTTCAGGGTCAGGCCCACATTGTTCAGGTGGAACTTTGCCAGAAACAGCATGGCGTTGCGGATATGCTGCGCGTTGTGGGTGCAGCCCAGCGCCTTCAGCTCGGCGTCGTTGTCCGAGCGCATCATCAGTTCGGTGCGGTTGGGGTGGCCGGACGCGATGCCCGTGAGGGACGGCGTGCCGATGGTGACGGGCAGCGAGTCGTAGCTGACCTCTGCCCCCTGCGCCACCGGCAAATGGGTGCGCACCGTGCGCAGCACATCGCCCAGCAAGTCCGGGGCCATCACGCTGGCGCTGCCGCCGCTGAGGTGCACGGCCCGGATCTCGTAACCGTCCAGTTCTCCCTCATAGGAGAGCACCTCCCGCTTGAGGGCGTCCATATAGGCGTTTTTTTCCGCATTGGAGCCCACCGCGTTGAAGTGCGCGAGGTAGTTTTCCGGGCGGATGCAGTAAGGGATGTGCAGGTCAAGCACGAGCGGTTTTGCCATGGTGATGCTCCTTGTCGTTTTTTATAAAGTATACACGCATTCATGCAAAAGGGGAAGCCCTGTAACGAGGCTTCCCCAGAGAAGAAGAAAAAGAAACGCGTCAGAAGAGATCAGTGGTGACCGCCGGGACCGCCGGGACCGCCGGGGCCGCCGGGGCCGCCTGCGGGTGCCTCCATGGCCTCCACGGGCTCACCCAGGAACTTCTTGTCGGAAGCCACCTGATGGCCTGCGGTCCAGCCGTGGGTCATGGCCATACCGACCGAGTTGCCGGCGAACGGAGTGCTGTAGCCAAAGCCGTAACGACCGCCCAGGCAGTTGCCAGCCACATACAGGCCCTCGATGGGCTCCCAGTCCTTGTTCAGGACGTTCTGGGTCTCGTCGGTGATGACACCGCTCATGGTGACCATCATCGGGTTGGAGGAGTGGCCGGTGGAGCTGGTGCCGCCGAAGAACGGAGCGGTGTCGATGGGCACCATGTACGGTGCATCCTTGCCGTAATCGCTGTCCACGCCTGCATAGCACAGCTCGTTGTAGTGTGCGATGCTGTCCAGGAAGTTCTGCTTGGCAGCGCCCTTGTAGCCCAGCAGGTCTGCCAGCTCGTCCAGGGTGTCGGCACGGTAAACGGTACCGGCCATCTGGGTGCGCTCGGCCAGGTTTGCAATGGTGATGGTGTTGGCCTGACCGGACACGGTGTTGTTCATGTCCTGCTCGATCTTATCCCAGTAGTCCTGCATGCCAAAGTTGGGTGCGCCGTGGTCCAGCGGAGCAGCCTTCAGGGTCTTGGCCCAGTTGGCGTCGGTGACGTAGCAGGCCAGACCGGCGGGCTGACGCAGGCAGGTGGCCTGGATCTGGGCGATGGCGCCCTCGTTCATGAAGCGCTTGCCGCGGCTGTTCAGCATCAGCATGGGAGCGGTGCCCCAGGGGCCGGAAGCGCCGCCGCCGATGGCCATCCAGCCACGGGGGGTGGGCTCGATCATGCCGCCGGCCCAGCAGGCCATCTTGTGGCCCTGGCCGTTGCGGGTGCCTGCAGAGGCCCAGCTGTCAGCGGTCGCGCCGCTGCGCTCAGCCCACTCCATGCCCTCGTTCAGCAGCGCCCAGCACATCTCGGGGTTGCCGATGAAGTCGCCTGCGCACAGGATGACGCCCTTGTTGCAGTTGTAGCGGTAGTAGGTGTCGTCTGCGCCCTTGGCGTACACGCCGGTGACCTTGCCGCTCTCGTCCTGGATGAGCTTGATGCCCTCGCGCTCAAAGTCCCAGGCACAGTTGGGGGTCTCCTGCACATACTTGACGATGTACTTGTGGATGTACTCGATGTTGTTGCCCTGATAGCCGTAGAACTGGGCGTTGCAGGGCCAGGTCAGGTAGCCGCCGCAGCTGATGGGGTAGCTGGCCTTCTGCTGGCCGTAGGCTGCCTGGGTGTTGCACAGCGGGTACTGGAACATATCGCTCATGTCGTAGTGACCGGCACCGCCTGCGGGCTCGCCGTCCACCCACTGGTCGCCGGTCTTGCCGTCGCCGGCAGCCTTGGGCACGATGACAGCGGTATCGGCCAGATACACATCGCTGTCGTTGGCCTTGCGCTCTTCCTCATAGGAGTCGTAGATCTCCTCATAGCGGTCGAACATCTGGCCGGAATACTGCACGAAGTTCTTGATGATCTCGGGGTTCACACGGCCTGCGGCACGCTTGCAGAACTCGGAGGTGATGGCACCGGTGTCATAGGGGCCATAGCCGCGCTCGATCAGCAGCTTGGAGTTGACGTGGCCGATGTCCTCGCCGTACCAGCCGCCCATGTTGGCGCCGGTGCCGTCCAGGTCCACGAAGTTGCCCCATGCCTGCTTTTCAATGACCGCCACCGTAGCGCCTTCATCCACAGCACCAAAGGCTGCGCCGACGCCGGCATGGCCGCCGCCCACGATGACCACATCATAGGTGCCTGCATCCTCATACTTGTCGGGGTCAGCCGGAGCCTCACCCAGCCAGTCGCCGGGGCCGCAGTAGCCGGGCACACGGCCGGTCACTTCGGTCGTCTCAGGCTTTTCCACCTCAGTGCCGGTAGCCTGTGCGATACAGTCGGCTACGCACTCCTGGATGGCGCCCACGGAGGCCACCAGCGTGCAGCTGGTCACAGCGTCCACATCGGCGCTCTGGCCCTCCACGATGGCCTTGGCCATGGCAGTCTTTTTGTCGTCGGTCAGCAGGTCCTGCTCACCGGAGGAAGTGATCTCGCAGGCGGTGATGCTGTTGGCATCAAAGGTCATGGAGACACCGATCTCGGAGTAGGAGATGGTCTTGGAGGCAGAATAGGTGCCCGGGGTGTACTTGTCCTCGGCGGCTGCGGTGCTGCCGGAGGATGCGGCGGTGCTGCTGGAGCTGCAGCCTGCCAGCAGACCCAGCGCAGCGGCACCGCTGCCAGCGGCAGCAATGTTGCGCAGGAAGCTGCGGCGAGAGATCTTGCTCTTCATTTGGTTACCTCTTTTCTTCTTTTGCACCGGTCTTGTGTAGGCCCGGCGCTCTTGTTACAAGTTTAACAGGTTTCGGCAAAGATTTGAAACACCAATAATTTGCCCGCTTATAACTTAGACGCATAAGGTGGTTGAGTTTGCACAAGAAATTTGTTATACTCTTGGCAAGGTTTCACAATTTTTGATGCAGGCAGGAGAAAAAGCGTATGACATTGCAGCAGATCATGTACTTTCAGCAGGTAGCCCGCTCCGGCAGCTTTACCAAGGCGGCGCGGGCCTGCTTTGTGTCCCAGACAGCCATCAGCCGCCAGATCTGCGCGTTGGAAGAGGAGCTGCATGTCACCCTGCTGGAGCGCGACACAGCCCATGTCAAGCTGACGCTGGCCGGGGAGTATTTCTTCCAGCAGGTCAACGAGCTCACGGCCCGGCTGGAAGAGGTCGTGACCCGGACCCAGACCATCGCCCAGGAGCAGCAGACCCACCTGACCCTGGGCATCCCCACCATCCTGGAGCAGCACGCCATCTCCCAATTGCTCCGTCAGTACCACAGCCTGCACCCGGAAGTGCAGCTTTCCACCGTGGCCGGCTCCCGGCAGCAGCTGGTCAGCCAGCTGGTGGACCGGAAGATCGACCTGCTGGTCGCCATGGATTTTGACCTGCCCGATCTGGGGGGGCTGGACAGCATCATCCTGCAGCAGGTGCACGCCACCTGGCTGCTGCCGACCGGCCACCCCCTTGCCGGAGCGGAGAAGATCGCGCCGCAGCAGCTGCAGGGCGAAACGCTGATCCTGACTCAAGAGGACCCCCAGGGCAACACCGAGGAGCTGCTGCGCCAGTACTACAATCAGCTGGGTCTGAAAGGAAACCCGGTCCTTCACACCCGGACGCTGGAGGAGCTATTCCTGCTGGCCAGCGCCGGGGTGGGCATCGGCCTGCTGCCCTCTTCCGTGCCCGGCTACCTGCGCCCGGACCTGTGCAGCGTGCCCATCGACGGCCCGCAGTGGAGCTTCAGCTTTCTGCTCATTTCCCGCCGGGAACGCAGCCGCGCCAGCGTGCGCGCCATGTTTGAACTGGCAGAACATTTATAAGGTAAAAATTCCCCGGTCCGCCTGCAGCGTGGACCGGGGGATCCTTTTGCCGTAAAACACAACAAAAAAGCGTTCTGAGAAACCTCAGAACGCTTGGTGGTTGCGGGGGCCGGATTTGAACCAACGACCTTCGGGTTATGAGCCCGACGAGCTACCAGACTGCTCCACCCCGCGATATTTACTTTTCGCTCATCAGCTGTTCGCTGACTGCTCAAGTATAATACCACAGGGCAGGAACAATGTCAACCCCTTTTTTCCAAAAATTTTGAATTTTGTGCAGGAGGGGCTTGCCGCCCTTACTTCCTCCGCTTTTTGTGCCAGACGGCAAAGCCTGCGGCGGCGGCCGCGACCACCAGCACCACCGGCCAGGCACCGGCCAGCCAGACGGCCAGCTGCTGCAGGCCGTTTACAAAATTGGACCAGCCCTGTGCAAAGGCTGCCCCGACGCTGCCCAGGAAGCTCTCATCGGTGGGGGTGTAGTTCTGCACCTCGCTCAGGTTGACGTACACGGTGCACTGCTGCACCTGATTGCTGTACCAGTCCAGCTGGCTCTGCCAGCTCTCGATCTGGGACTGCACGTCGGTCAGGCTGGTCTCGATCTGCAGCAGGTCGGACAGATTGTCGGCCTGGGCCTGCAGCTCCTGCAGACGGGTGCGCTGGGCTTCCAGATTGGCCAGCCGCGTTTCCACGTCCATGTACTGGGTGGTCACATCGTCGGCCTGCTGGCTCTTGTAGGTCACATTGCCCGCCTGCGCCACAGCATCCAGAAAGCTCTGGTAATTTTCTTCCGGCACACGGAAGGTCAGGTTGACGCTGCGGCTGGACCCGACGTCTGAATATTCACTGCTGGATTCCAGATACCCGCCTGCGTCATTCAGGGCAGCATCCAGTGCCGCGCGGGCCGTGTCGTAGTCCTTGCTTTCCAGGGTCAGGTTGGCGGTGTAGATGATCTTGGGGCTGGTGCTGGCCTGCCGGTCCTCGGCGGCAGCAGCGTCGTTCTCAGAAAGGACATCTGTACCCACATTCATGCGGTCCGTCGCACCGGCGTCCAGACTGTAGGTAGCCGCTTCCGGGGCGTCCACCATGGCCTGCTGGGTGGTAAAGCCACCTGCGGTGGAAGCTGCGGAACTATTGGCCGAATACAGAGCCATGTTGCTGCTCTTTGCACCGATGTCCAGCATTCCGGTGCCCAGCACGTTGTAGCCCACCACGCACACGGCCAGACAGGCGGCCAGCGCGCCCACCTGCTTTGCAGGGAAATGGATGAGCTTTGCCTTTTTGGGCAGTTCCTGCGGGCGCACGACAGCCGTGTTGTCTGCCTGCGCCGGCATCATCGGGCGGTTCTTTTCCTCTTCGGGCAGGGTGTCGGCCATGGCCAGCAGCTTTGCCTTCAGATGTTCCGGGGCGTGGAGGTCATCCGCCTCCATCTTGTACTCATACCACCTCATCTTCGATCTCCTCCTTCAGCATCGTCTGTAACTGTGCCCTCGCCCGCCGCAGCCAGCTCAACACCGTGTTGGTGGGCACCTTCAGCATCCGGCCGATCTCCGCCGTGGTGTACCCTTCATAATAGTGTAAGTAAATGGCGTTGCGGTAATTCTCCGGCAGGGCCTTCACTGCATCCAGCACACTGCCGTCCTCCATCTGTTCCGGTGCGGGCAGGTTCTCGTCCAGTTCGGTATCCTTCTGGTGCGCCGCACGGGTCAGGTCCCGGCAGCGGTTGATGGCCACCCGCAGCAGCCACGCCTTGAGATGCTCCTCACTCTCAAAGCAGCCCTCGTAATGCAGGAGCTTTTCAAATACATCCTGCACCACATCCTCGGCATCGGCTGTGCATCGGCAATTGTGCACGGCCGCGCGGTAAACGGCGTCGCTGTATCGCTGCACTGCCAGCGCGAACACTTCGTTTTTGGTCAGCTGTCCCATTGTTCAAACTCTCCTTTGACGCCCTCAACGGGCACAGTGGAAATACTTTCCACGGGGACATTTCACTCAAGAAACGGTTGAGCAGTCCCGATTATTGCGTATCATTCACAAACGTGCAACAAAACTTTTTTCACCCCGCCGCAGCGGCGTATCGGTTTTAGTATACCATGAACCCCTGCAAAACAAAAGAGGGAGCCGCCGCGCCTGCGGCAGTTCCCTCGCTGCTTCATTCTTTTTCCGGCCGGTCAGCGGCGATAGACCCGCTGCAGCAGCGCCACCCGCTCTGCCAGAAAGGTCTCGGCCCTGGGGTGGGTCAGCCAGCACTTGCCCGCCGGGCTGCCCACCAGCCGCCGCCCCAGGGCTGCCGGGTCAGCGTCGATGGCCTCCACATCCTGCACGGTCAGCTGCAAAGTGAGTGCCGCCGGAACATCCGGCAGCGGCGGCAGCGGATCCTCCCACACAAAGGGCGGCAGCAATTGCAGCGCCGTCACGCTGCGGGTGCACTCCTCGGTGAGCAGCAGCGCCGCCGGGGCACCGTCGGCTGCCACCTGCAGGCTGCTGTACAGCACCTGCATCTGCACCGCCGCCTGCAGGCGGACAAAGCCCTCCCCTGCCTGCGGCGCAAGGCGCAGATACTCCCGCGCTTCTTCCGGGTAGATCCGGCGCGCCGGGGCCTGCAGGCTGGCATACAGGGCAGGCAGCGCAAAGCAGCCCGCCTTATCCAGAGCCTGCTGCACCAGCAGATAGAATTCGGTCAGCGGATGTGCCGGGTCCGGCTGTGCCATGCCGAAATCCGGCCGTGAAACGTGTCCTCCGCCCATACAGTCTCCCTTCCGTTCTCTCCCCTCCACAGCCAATTGTAAACCCTGTACAAACTTTTCTGTTGACCATTTGTCCGTTCACAGGCTATACTCTTGCACAGAACTGCCTTGCAAATTTTTACAGAGGGGAATTTTACTATGAAAAATCAAAAAATCACCACTTACCAGATGGCCGTTACTGCGGTGATGGCCGCCGTGCTGTGCGTACTCGGCCCGCTGACCGTGCCCATCGGAGCCATTCCCATCTCGCTGGCAAACTTTGTCATCTGCCTGACCGCCTGGCTGCTGGGCCCCAAGTTCGGCACCCTGAGTGTCGTCATTTATCTGGCCATCGGCCTGATCGGCGTTCCGGTGTTCTCCGGCTACGGTGCCGGTCTGGCCAAGGTGGCAGGCCCCACCGGCGGCTATCTGGTGGGCTACCTGCTGCTGGCTTTCATCGGCGGCCTGTTCATTGAAAAAAGCAATGGCCAGCCGGTGGTCTCCGCCGTGGGTCTGGTGCTGGGCGATGCCGCCTGCTACGTCCTGGGTACCGCCTGGTTCGTGTTCCAGATGCAGTGCGACCTGGGCTATGCACTGGCTGTGTGCGTGTATCCCTTCATCGTGCTGGATCTGGCCAAGATCGTGGTGTCCTGCATTGTGGGTGCCCTGCTGCGCAAGCGTCTGGTGCAGGCCGGTGTGCTGCATCTGAAAGAAGCCTGAGCCCAAACCTAGTCCCCATCCTTTAAAAGCCGTGCTCCCTACCGATCTGTCGGCGTGGGAACACGGCTTTTTTCCTTATTTCTGAGGCAGTTCCTGCACCACCGGTTCTGCCGGGGGCGGGGTCAGGGTGGAATGCTCCAGCACAAAGGCCGTCGCCTTTGCACGCATCAGGCGCTGGCGCACCTTGCGGGCATCGTTGGCCGGGAAGGTGCGTTCCCCGTCCAGTTTCTCATTCCAGTCGGTCAGGGCGGCCGTCACCTCGGTTTCTGTGGGCTGCAGGCCCTCTGCCTCCGCTACCAGCAGCAGCCCCAGCCAGCTGCGCAGCTTGCGTTCCGCCTGGGTGTGCAGCCAGGTGCGGAACTCTTCCACCGTCTGGCCCCGCACCTTGAGGAACTGATCAAAGTTGATGCCGTTGGCCTGCAGGCTCAGGTTGAACTGCCGCTGCTCGGCGAAGTAGTTGCCGCCCACCAGCTGTTTGGGCAGAGGACCGGTCACCTCGTCCCCCAGCTGCCAGATGACTTCTTTTTCCGCGCGGGCCTTTGCCTGCACGCAGCGCTGGGCGTAGAGTTCCCGGGCCACCTGCTGACGCAGGGCGGCCTTTCCAGCAGCATCTGCCGCACGCTCCTCATCGCCATGATGACGGTTGATCTCCATTTCAATGGTAAGCTGCCGGATGAGGTGCGGCTCTACCGCCTGCACAAAACCGGTGTACCGGCCCAGCGTCAGCGGCGGCAGGGCATAGAACTGCGCCCCGGCCCGGAACCCTTCGGCCCGGTTCACGGCCAGCAATTCAAAGTCCGGGTCGGTCACCGGCGTAACGCCGTACTCCGCCGTGATCTGCTCATACAGGGCCGAAAAGCCCTCCAGGATGGTGCGGTTCACCGCCGCCGTCAGCAAGGCCTCTTCGGCCTGCGGGGCGTCCGGCACAGCCTGCTCGGCCGTGATGGCCCGTTCAAGCTCTTCGGCATCCGCCGTAAATACCAGCCGGCAGTCCCCCGGCTCTGCCATACCAAAATGTTCCAGTTTCATCTTATGGTTCCTCCTCTCACAGCAGTGCGAACATCAGCACCAGCAATGCCACGCCGATGCCTGCGTACAGCGCCTCGGCGCCCAGCACCGACTTATCGCCCTCCACATACATTTTCTCCGGGGCTTCCGGGTCGTAGTACAGGGTCACCATGCTGCCCTCGGCAAAATCCTTGCTGCGGGAGGGTTTGGGGTACTGCAGCCGGTGGCTGCCGCCCGCCGTGGTGAACTCCAGCACATAGGCCGTGCCGTCCCGGCTCTGCACTGTGCCAGTGATACGTGCCTGTACTTTTTCGCCGTTCGTGCAGAGACTGCGCCGCTGCCGCACACTGCGCAGCGCCATGTAAAACATGATCAGTGCACCCACCAGAAAGATGATTCCGTTTGCCATATGCATTCCCTCGTTTTTATCATTGTACGGGAAGCGCCCCGCCGCGTGGCTTTTATTGTACCACACTTTAATGAATTTTTCGCCCCACAGCCGCTGTACGGACTGCATCAATTTCCATGCAAAAATTTGTCAGAAAAATTTGAAAATAGGTGTTGACATTTCCGTTGCATCTGGTATAATAACTATCGTTCCGAGCAACACAGCTCACGAACAAAACAGAATATGCGGATATGGCGGAATTGGCAGACGCGTTAGATTCAGGTTCTAATCGGGGCAACT
>ENA-UEQL01000470-UEQL01000470.1-human-gut-metagenome-genome-assembly--contig:-NODE-470-length-28418-cov-6.043294_pt1 | contig 28418 bp, 18 predicted proteins | sample MGYA00242905_ERZ507926 | MGnify/ENA primary metagenome ERZ507926 (study PRJEB26167, sample SAMN06115531) | human gut metagenome | host: Homo sapiens | place: China:Henan | collected 2015-09-09 | study...
AATCCTGCTGATTTCGGCCTCATGGTCAGGAACGGGGGGATGGATTTTCCTCAAAGCCAGGATGGCGCCAATGGCTTTGAGACCAACGCTTTCGTGGACGCGAATGGGAATCTGACAGGCAGTGAAGCCATCGTCATCGACCTGGGGGACAAGACCGCCTATGGTGTGTCCCTTGATTTCGGGGCCTTTTATTCGAATTTCAAGGGGAACGAGGGACAGGAGCATGTCCTGATCACCTTTTACAAGGATGACGAACCCATTGGTTCCCGTGTCATCGATGCCATACAAAATGAGGGCGGCCAGGCGGTCGTCGTGCATTCTGACCAGTTCCTGTCCGCGGGCTTCGACAAGGTCGTCATCTCTGCGTTGCAAAATACGGGAGGGACAGGACAGGCCAGTACGTTCACCCTTCAGGGCGTGGGGCTTATCACCGCGCCTGAGCCCATCCGGCAGGTGACCGGTGAGATAACTGTGGCCTCCGGTGCGGATGGCTATCATGCGGAGACCGGTGAGGATGGCACGACGACGTCGAACGATTTCACTCAGGCGCATGTCCGCTTCGATATGCCCGAGACGTTGACGATCGAGACGGAAGATGGATCTGTGAAACTGACGCTGGAGATCAGGACGGACAGTGCCGGGAATTCGCTCCTGACAGGGAGTGCTGACGGCAAGGAATACTTCTCGGTGATCCTGGAGCAGCAGGAGGACGGCAGTTGGAGCTGGAAGATGGACCAGTACGAGGAGTTCCTGGTCTGGGGTGAGGACGGCCAGCTGGGGAACCTTGAGCTGGGCTTCATCACCATGGACGGTGATGATGATACGGCAACAGAGACGGTGAACATTCCCCTGAAAAACCTTCCTGATCTTGCGGTATCCCAAACGACACTGGTCACGGACGAGTCCTATATAAATGGCTTGGGCAGTGAGACAGGGCCTGCGGAAGGCGGTGACGGCCAGGCTACGAGCAACGAAGCCAGCGGGACCCTGAACGTGAAGACCTATGGCAAGGAAGGGACGCTGACCCTGACCATCAACAGCAAGGATCATACCTTCCAGCTGGATGCTGACGGCAAACTCGCTGAGAACCATCTGACCGTCGAGACAACATACGGTACGCTCACTGTTACGGTAAAGGATGCCGACGGCAATAGGAGCGGAGAAAAGACCATTACCGTCTCCATCGAAGACGACGCGCCGATGTTCAGCGATGAATCTTTCACTGTAGATGTCGCCAATGAATCTGAGAAGTACTGGTCGTATGCTCAGGAGATATCGTTTACTGGTAACGAGATCGCAAATCACTTTGACGGCAAAAATGAAGTAACGATGCAGTATGGAGATAACAAGCTGAAGCTCAAGGTTGGAAAAATACAATTTGAAGCGGATGGGAATATAGATACGTCCAAGGACTGTGCTACGTTTATTGATGGGCAGGGAACATTCCATATCAATGGAGGGGACAAAGAGCATGGCATAGGGGTGCATTCAAAGTATGAGGGGGGTGCTGATAACTCTCTAATTTACCAATACCAATTTAATAGACAAAACGAAATCGGCTATGATCCCATAAGCAAGCAATCAGAGGCTGTCATCATCCATCTCGACAAGCCTGCTGTCAATATGAACATCGACTTGTCCCTGTTCTTTAGTGCTGTGGGATCAGACACAAATCCGGAAAAAGCCATTTTCCTCTTTTACAAAGATGGCGAGTATGTTGGCAAGAGCCATCTGTCATCGGATGAGGCTAGTGGGGATGTCCAACAAAACGGCTTCAGCGCATTGCCCCCAGGCGGATTCGATACGGTCGTCATTGCGGCTGGAGATAATGGAACAGATCCGACTACAGTGTGGGACAACAGCGAATTCAACATCAGTGCCATCACCTTCAACAAATTCGAAGGCGTAGACCGTACACTGACCGGAAAGCTGGATGCCACCTCCGCAGACGGCATCAAGGGATATTCCGTGGATACAGACAAGCTCGCAAATTTGGAGCTGACGTCTGGCAGCAAGTCTATCAGTTATGACTGGGATGCGGACACGGGCATGCTCCTGGCCACGGCTGGAAAGGAGACGGTATTCGAGCTGGTTCTGAACACAGAAACCGGCGCCTGGACCATGGTACAGTACAAGGAGTACGAGGGTAATCTGGAGTTGCCTTTCACCGCCACGGATGGTGATGATGACAGCACGTCCATCTCGGTCGAGATCCCGGCCACTGGTGCGGAGAGCGGTACCTACAAGGTCACGGACAGTGATGCGGAAAAGGCCGTCCTTGCGGCTGCGGAGCAGGAGATGAAGTCCGCTGTTCGCAGCGGGGAAGCGCTGGCCACGGCGGCGGTACTGGCCGGCATGGCCACCGTCCTGCCCGATGAGGTCCCGGCGGTGGAAGGCGACAGGCCGGACACGCCCGACGAGACGCTGGTGGCGGCCCCGGCTGAGGCCGCTGATGCCCCGGCCGCCCTCTCCTTCGTTGAAGAGGGTGCGGCCCTGCCGGACAGTCCGGTGGATGGTATGGACGATACGCCGCTGCTGTTCGCAAACCTCGCCCTTGCCGGGCAGGAAGAGCTGATGGTCTCGGCTGTCCAGACGGACGCAGCGGATGGGCCTCTGTGGGCCGATGCCTCCGGTACGGACGATACCTCGGGCACTGTTGTGGGCGAGACCGCCACGGCCGGGCCGGGCGCCGCTCATCCCGGGACCGCCGCGCCCGAGGCTGTCCTGCACGGTACGGATGGTGACGACATCCTGCTGGGCGGTGACGGTGACGAACTGATCTTTGGTGGCAGTGGCGATGACTTCATCGATGGCGGTGCCGGCCGGGATACCATCTATGCCGGTGCCGGAAACGACATCATCGTCTACGACCAGCAGGATTATCTGGTCAGCGGCGGCAGCGGCATCGACTTCATGGTCTCTGACGATACGAGCCTGACGCTGGACGGGCTGCTGAGCAATACCAGCAGCGACAAGCCTCTCGTCAGCGGCATCGAGGTGCTGCTGAAGGGCGAGGATGCCCTGAGCCTGACCAGCATCAATGATCTGGCCGACAGGTACGGCATCACGCTGGGGGTCAACGAGGCCGGAGAAGAGACACTCCAGCTGGATGACCGCTGGACGAAGCAGGATGATGGCAGCTATGATTTCAACGGCGGGGCCGAAGCCGATGGCGGCCTGACGCTGGAAACCAGTCTGACACCGGTGGAGACCGGCGATCCGGCCAGCGAGGCCGTACAGCAGCAGGTCTTTACCCTGGAACACAGCAACGGTTAACCTTGCATACACGGCGGGGCGGCCTGAAGGCCGTCCCGCCTTTTGGCAGCATCCGCGGGAGCTTCCATGCGCATCCTGTTCGTCAACCACACCTTCCCGGGGGATCTGGGCCCGTTGCTGGCGGCCTTTGCCGCGCAGCCCGGGCACGAGATCCTGTTCGCCTCCTGCCGGGGCAGACGGGATTTCAGTGTGCCCGGGGTACGGCATGTGGTGCTTTCGCCTTCCCGCTCCCGCCGTCTTGCCGGGGATGGGGCGGGCACGGTGCTGGACAGGGCCGTGGAGATGGGACGACAGGCTCTGCAGGCCTTCCGTCTGCTGCGGCAAAGCGGTTTTGTGCCGGATATGGTGTTGCTTTCTTCCGCACTGGAGCAGGGGCTGTTCCTCAGGGATGTCTTTCCTGATGCCTTTGTGGCCTGCTTTGCGGAAAGCTTGCCGTCCGACGGGCTTGCCGGGGACGGTAAAGGGCTTGTCCGCCATTTGCTGCAATGCCGCCAGATGCAGCAGAGCGATCTGGTCATCAGGCTGACGGCAGAAGCGGAAAACCGCGATCAGGAACAGCGGGGCGTCGTGAGCTTGCCGTATCCTGTAGATACGGACTATTTTTCTCCCCTCACTCCAAACGGGGCATCCGGCCCGCAAGCCGGAACCCGGATTCTGTGCGCTGCCCGGGACGCGGCGGATGTCTGGCAGATGCTGCGCCTGGCGGAAGTCCTGCTGGCGCAGTGCCCGGGCTGTCGTCTGGTGCTGCTGTGCGAAAGCGCGGCAGGGCGGGAATCGCTGGCGGAGCTCGGCGCTTCCCTGCCTGCCGGGATCGAGGTCCCGGAGCGCCTCTCCCTGCAGGCCTATCGGGATCTGCTCCGCACGGCGGCCGTCATCACGGCCCCGGCGGCAGCGTGCCTTTCCGCGCCGGTGCTGCTGGAAGCCATGAGCTGCGGCGTGGTGCCGGTGCTGGCGGGCGATGCGCCGCACTGGCCCCTGTTGCAGGAGGGCGGGGGAGGCCTCTGGTGCGGGGCGGCGGATCTGGTCCCCACACTGGCGGGCATACTGGCGCAACCGCACCAGCTGGCGGAGTTGTCCCTTGCCGCCCGCCGGACCGTGGAGCGGCATTTCCGACGGCAGAATGTCATCCCCGGGCAGCTGGCCTTGCTGCATCAGGCACGGGCCGCGTGGCTGCGAAAAAAGCAGGGAGGTACGACGGCCTGAGGCGGCGACGCGCAAGGCTGACGGCCGGCAGAGACAGTCATTTTTTTGCCCGCTCTCCCGGAAGGGATACGACGACCGCAGAGACGATCATCACGGATCATGACAGATATAAAAAGACCGGCGCCCGTGCTACGGGCCACCGGTCTTTTTTGCATTTTCAGAGGCAGGCCATCATGCGGAGGGCCTGCCTTTTATGGGCGTTTTTTTAGGAGGGATGTCCGTCTTCCATGCCTTTTGGGGCGACGATCCCGGAAGAGATTCTTGTGGAGCCTGTCCGGCAGGAGGCTTGCCCGCCTTCGTTATATCCGTTCCGGCGCCTTCTTGCCAAAGGCCCGCTTCAGCGGACGCCGTAGGCCGCTCCCCCGTGTTTTAAGAATTACATCCCGGGCTTCATGCCCGCGGGCCAGAACGAGGAATTCCGGCGGCCTTCGCCGTCCAGGGCCCAGCCGAGTCCCCAGCCGGCCAGCGAGAAAGCAAAGCCCACGAAGAAGGGCGGCAGCGCGGCCAGCGAAGGCCAGGGCATGGGCAGGATGGCGAATTGCGGGTGCGTCATGAGGTACCAGAGCATGCAGCTCACGAAGCCCGCGGCGCAGCTGCACCAGGCGGCCAGGCTGCTGCGCTTGCCGAAGCGCACCAGGGCCACGTAGGCCACCAGTACCGTGGAGCCCACGATGCTCCAGCTGGTGGTGCAGAGCATGGCGATGATCTGTCCCTTGATCTGGGCACAGCCGCCGCTGAGCAGCACACAGAAGACGATGCCCGCAAACCACATGCCGCGCGAGGTCTTGCGGCCCGGCAGGTCTTCGGCGATGGCCGCCACGGCGATGTGGAAGATGGCCGTGGCCGTGGACAGGGAAGCCGAGACGATGGCCAGCACGAAGAGCTGCAGGCCGATGTCGGGCAGCAGCATCTTGACCAGGGCGGGCATGACGTCATCGGGCGAGGCCACCTCGGGCATGAACAGGCGGGCCAGGCTGGCCACATAGTAGGCGCCGCCCACCAGCACGGTCAGCACCAGCATGGCCAGCGGCGTGATGCGGTTGACCTGCCGGGCGGAGTTGAGGGCAAAGTGACGCTGGATCATCTGGGGCTGCGCCCAGACCGCCACGGACGTGACGATGACCAGCGAGATGATGAACCAGCCCTGTCCGCCGTCGGCCAGCGAGACGAAACCGGTGTTGGCCGTGGTGGTGGGCGCCAGTTCCGCCAGACGGGCCATGCCTTCCACCGGGCCGCCCACCTTGTCGAACACGGCCACGGTGAGCATGCAGATGCCCACCAGCATGACGAAGCCCTGCATGGCTTCGGTATAGAGCACGCCGCGCAGGCCGCCCATATAGATGGCCGCCGCCACCAGCAGGGCCACGATCCAGACCAGCAGCCAGACGGGTACGGGCATGATCTGGGCCAGGAGCAGGGCCGCCCCCTTGATGACGGCCGAGGCATAGACGCCCAGGAACACGGCGAAGATCAGGGCCAGACAGCGGCCCAGCAGGGGGCTGCGGTGGCCGTTGGCCAGCAGCTGCACCGGGGTGCGGGCCTGCAGGTTGCGCTGGCACAGGCGGGTGGGCCAGGCCAGATAACGATAGACGATCCAGGTCCCCAGCCAGACGTTACCGGCGGCCACCAGCAGCATCTGCATGCCGTAGGCATAGGCCAGACCGCCAAAGCCCACCAGGGCCACGGCGGAGATATAGGTAGCCACATAGGCAAAGGCCTGGATGCCGAAACCCACGCGGCCCGAGACCATGACATCATGCCCGCTGCCCTTGCGGGACAGCCAGATGAACAGGGCGATGTAGCCGCCCCAGATGAGGACATCGGCCAGCATCTAGCGCCCCCTTCCCTGACGGATCAGGCTGAAGAGGGAAAGCACCAGCGCGGCCAGCAGTGAAAGCACCGCCAGCAGCACCGGAGCGTCCGCCAGCCCCAGAACGGAAAACAGTTCCATACGCAACTCCGGTTACGGTCTGACGGGAACGGCAGGGAGCCGCCTCCCGAATATAGACAGCGTAGACGGAAGTGCCGTCCCGAGGCAAGTCCATTTTCCGTTTTTCGGCGGAAAGGCGATACTCTCCGGCCCCGGACCGGAAGGCGGAAAGGGGAGCTAACCAGCCGGGGTCCATAAAAAAAAGGGCCCCGCAGGGCCCCTGGGTACGGAAGTCGGATGCGATCAGCGCTTCCAGGGCGTGATGGCGCACTTGATGCAGTCGTCCTGCCGCTGTTCGAAGATGCGGTAGCCCTCCAGGATCTTGTTCAGGGGCAGGCTGTGGGTGATGAGCGGGTTGGTGTCGATGCGGCCGCGCTCGATAAGGCGGATCAGCTCCGCGCTGTGGGTGGCGTCCACACCGCCGGTACGGAAGGTCAGGTTCTTGCCGTACATCAGGTGCAGGGGCAGGCTCTGCGCTTCTTCATACATGGCCACCACAGCCACGGTGGCATTGGGGCGGGCCACTTTCCAGGCGGTCTGGAAGGTATCGTGCCCGCCCGCGCATTCGATGACCGCATCGGCGCCCAGACCGCCGGTGGCGTCGAGGATGCGCGCTTCCGCGTCATCCGCGGCGGCGTCGATGGTCAGGTCGGCATAACCGCGTTCCTGCGCCAGCTGCAGGCGGCTGGGCAGGATGTCCACGGCGATGACCTGCGCGGGGCCGAACAGGCGCGCGCACTGCATGGCGCACAGGCCCACGGGTCCGGCCCCCAGCACGGCCACGCTGTCGCCGGGGCGGATGGCGGCCAGTTCCGCACCAAAGTAACCGCTGGCCAGCACGTCGCCCACCAGCAGCACATCCTGATAGGACAGGGAATCAGGGATGGGGTCGAGGCCGTTGTCCGCAAAAGGCACGCGCACATACTCGGTCTGGCAGCCGTCGATGCGGCAGCCCAGCTCCCAGCCGCCGTGACGGCAGTTGTTGACGTAGCCCTGGCGGCAGAACCAGCAGGTACCGCAAAACGTTTCCACATTGGCGGCCACACGCTGGCCGGGGCGCACTTTGCGCACCTCGCTGCCCGTTGCCACCACTTCGCCCACGAATTCGTGCCCCAGCACCGTGCCGGGCAGGGCACGCGGTACCCCGCCGTTGCGGATATGCAGGTCACTGGCGCAGATGCTGGAAAGTTCCACTTTGACGATGGCGTCGCGCGGATCCTGTATCTGCGGCAGGGGACGTTCCTCCAGCCGCAGGTCGTTGGTACCGTGATAGACCAGTGCATGCATGGTTTCAGCCATAAGCCCCTCCTTGTGCGGACATGCAGCCGTCATATCCGTCCACTATGGCGGGCTTTGGGCAGTGTGTAAAGCGTTCCCGCCCGGCCTGTCCGGCCGGGGCTTCATGGGACGGGCCGTCCCGCGGCATCAGGACTTGCGGATGAGCGTTGGCAGGTCGTCTTCCGTGGAGCAGAAGCGTTCCCAGCGGAAATCGCGGCGGTCTTCCAGCAGGCGGGGGACAAGGTCCGGCACATCGACGGGCCAGAAGCAGTCAGGGCGGGGGTGGCGCACGCCCGGTCGTCCGGCCTGCGGGCGGCAGGCAAGGATGGCTTGTCGCCATTGCGCCGGGATGGCCTCCAGACCGTACACGGCTCCCAGCAGGGCCCCGCAGATGGCGGCGTTGGTGTCCGTATCACCGCCGCGCCGCACGGTATCCACCACGCCTTCCTCCAGCGTGGGCGCGTGCAGCAGCTGCCACAGGGCATTGTGCAGGGCGATGCGGACCCAGCCCATTTTGTGTACATAATCCGCAGGCGCTTCGTGCGGCGCCAGCTCCAGGATCTCGTACAGACAGGGCTCAAGCCGCTGCCGCCGGGCAAGCCTGAGAAGCCAGGCGTACAGGTCCTGGGGAGAATCGCCGCTGCGGATGGCCTGCGCGATGAGGCAGGCATACAGGGCATTGGCCTGCTGGCAGACCGGGTGGGCATGGGTCAGGGCCGCATCCTGTTGCGCCCAGCGTGCCACGTCGTGCCAGTGGCGGGTGGCGCCGAAGATGCCCAGCGGGCTCACACGCATGAGAGCGCCGTTGGCCTGGCTGTCCGGGTCGGGATGCCCGCGCAGGCCAAGGGCGATGGTCCGGCCCATGTCGAAGGGGCCGCTCTCCAGCCAGAAAAGATAACGGCGGCGGGCTTCTTCGGCATCATATTCCACGGCTTCGGCCAGCAGACGGGCCAGCATGAGGGCCATTTCCGAGTCGTCCGTGGGTTGCCCGGCCAGGATGTTCCAGGTACCGCCGTCTTCCAGCAGACGGGGTCCATCGGGATAGCGTTCGCGGATGGTGGCCGGGGAACAGAATTCCACCAGACCGCCCAGGGAATCCCCGGCGATCTGGCCCATGAGACAACCGGCGGCACGGTCGAACAGGGGATCGGTATGGCTGGGCATGGAACCTCCTTTTTCAGCTGACGGATGGGGGAAAGGCCTGAGGGAGAGCATGTCCTTCCCCATTTCGCATGGAGATACCAGACCACCGTTCCATTTTGCGGAATGGAGCATGCCGTACGCTGCTGTGCAAGGGATTTTGTCATCATCCCGTCCCACATATTTTTTCTGAAAAGCAGATCGTACGCGCTCGTGTGGCTGCGGGCACAGCCCGGAGGCGGGCGCTGTGGCAAGATTGGCCTGCTCACGCTGATGCGACCATTGAGGACGTGACAGCGGGGGACAACAGGCAGGCCGTCCTCGTGGAAGGCGGCCAAACAGGCAGGAGGGCAGGATGGACGGCAGCATGCAGATGGAGGCCGCGCCCCGGGCGTGTCCCCAGCCGGGGAGATGGAAGGGCCGCGCGGCTCTGGCGGGGGCCTCGCTGGCCTTTGTGCTGGGGGCAGCCCATTTTTTTCGCAGCGGGCAGCATGGCCTTGCTTGTGTTTGTCTGGTCTGGGCCGGGCTGCTCTGGCGGCCGGTGGCCTGGCTGCGGCGTAGTGCCGCGGTCTTTTTGCTGGGGCTGGCCGCGGAGTGGGGCATGACGACGCTGGCCCTGGCCCGCTGGCGTCTGCAACTGGGCCAGGACTGGCTGAGGATGGCCTGCATACTGGGTGCGGTGGCCGCGCTGACCCTGCTGGCGGCCGCAGCCCTGCGCAGTCGCGCCTGCCGCAGGGACGAGGTCTCCGGTCCCCGTGCCCAGGCGCTCGCCTGTCTGCTGGTCTCGGCCCTGCTGTTGCTGCCGGACGGGCTGCGGCCTGATCTTTTGCTGCTGCACCGGCTCGTACCGGGCTGGGGAGCGGTGCAGGCCCTGCTGGCCGGTCTGTGGGCGGGCCTCGTCTATGGCTGGCTTGCGGACAGGCTTCGGGCCCCGGTATGGCGGCGACGCATCTGGCTGCTGTTTTCCTGCGTGTTTTTCGGGCAGCTGCTGGCGGGGCTTTTCCTGCACAGCCTGTTCCTTTTGCAGGGCGTGCCGCACCTGCCCGTGCCGGGGCTCATCCTGTCCGGTCCGCTGTACCGGGGCGGGGGCTCGCTCTTCATGCCCGGGCTGTTCGCGGTCTCGCTGCTGCTGGCGGGCAGTGCCTGGTGCAGTCATCTGTGCTATCTGGGCGTCTGGGATGCCCGGGCGGCGGATGCCGGGCCCCGCAGCGGCCGGGGCGTGCCCGCGCTCTGGCGCAAGATGCGCTGGGGCCTGCTGGCCGTGAGCCTGCTCCTGCCTTTGGGACTGCGCCTTGCCGGGCTGCCGTGGCCCTGGGCCCTGGTCCTTGCGCTGGCGCTGGGGCTGGCCCTGTTGCCCTGTGCCCTCTGGCTGAGCCGGAAGCTGGGCATCCCGGTGTATTGTTGCGGCATCTGTCCGCTGGGGATGACGGCCAACCTGCTGGCGCGTCTCTCCCCGTGGCGTCTGCGCCGGAACGGGCACTGCACGGGATGCGGGGCCTGTGCGCGGGTCTGCCGATACGGCGCCCTGCGGCTGGACGGGGACGGCAGGGTCGCCGGCCCGGATTGGCGCTGCACCCTGTGCCGGGACTGCATGTCCGTCTGCCGTCATAGAGCCCTGGAGATCCGTTGCTGCGGACGGGGCGGGGCGTGGGTGGAGCAGGCGCTGCTCTGTTCGCTGAGCGTCCTGCATACGCTCTTTCTCTTCATGGGACGTGTCTGATGCCCTGAGGGCCCGGCAGCTCCCGTGACGTTCCCTGTGGCCGTTCCACGCGCAGAAAAAAAGGAGGACGACCGCTGTGGCCGTCCTCCCGTTTTGCGTCAGCAGGGATGGTTTACGGCAGCACCAGCTGAAAATCGGGACGGAAGCTGTCCAGCAGGGAGAGCAGTTCCTTCACCGGTGCGGCGTTCTGGAGCAGGCCCTGCTGCACGGCCTGTTCAGGCGTCAGGCGGCCTTCGAACAGGGCCATCATCTGGAGGCGGGTGCAGGTGAGCAGGGGGGCACGACGGTCACGATCCGCCCTGTGCGCCGTGAGCACGCTGTTGGCCAGATGCAGTTCCCAGCCTTCCTGCGTGTCTGTCAGGCGGATGAGCAGATCCAGCGTCTTGCCCTGGGCCCGGATTCCATCCAGACGCACGCCCAGATAGTCGAAGTACAGGGCCGCGGGCATGGCCCTGGCCTGCGTGTTGACGGGGCTGGCGGCATTGGCGGGCACGGCGGGCGGCAGGCCCCGCAGGTCGCGGGCGCCGCTCAGGTAAAAGTTGCGCCAGGGGGCGCTCTCGGCCTGATAGCCCAGCTGTTCCAGGGCATCTGCGGCCAGCTCGCGGGCGGCCTTGTTGTCCGGCTCGGCAAAGATCACGTGGTCGAGCACCTGGGCCACCCAGCGGTACTGGCTGGCCTCAAAGTCCTTGCGGGCCCGCTTCAGGACGGCATCGGCACCGCCCATGTATTCCACATATTTGCGGGCGGCCTCCACCGGGGCCAGCATGTGCAGGTGCGCGGGATTGCCGTCGAACCAGCCCAGATAATAGTTGTACACGGCCTTGGCATTGTGGTTGAGGCTGCCGTAATAGCCGCGCAGGCTGAAGACCCGCTGCAGTTCGGGAGGCAGACGCAGGGTCTCTGCGATCTCCAGCATGGTCTGTCCCTTGTTGGCCAGATGCAGGGTCTGGTCATTGATGTAGCGGTACAGGTCCCGCATCAGGCCCAGCTCGGTACGCACCCGTTCCGCTCCCCAGACGGGCCAGTGGTGCATGCCGTACAGGACCTCCGCCTCGCCGCCCCAGCGCTGCAGGCTCTCGTCCAGGGCACGGCTCCAGCACAGGGGATCGCGCGCCTTGGCCCCGCGCAGGGTGTAGAGGTTGTGCATGGTGTGGGTGCAGTTCTCGGCGGCGGTCAGGGCCTTGAGTTCCGGGATGTACCAGTGCATCTCCGCCGGGGCCTCGGTGTTGGGCGCCATCTGGAAGATGAAGGTAAGGCCGTCCAGCTGCAGGGTCTCGCCATCCTTTTCGATGAGGCGGGTGGGCTCCAGCAGGCCCGACGTGCCGCGGGAGGTGGCCAGCCCCAGCCCGGCGCCCACATGACCGCGCGGCGAGGGCGGCAGCAGGGAGCCGTACATGTACTGGGCCCGACGGCTCATGGCATTGCCGGCCAGCACGTTCTCGGCCACGGCCGCTTCCATGAAGCCCTTGGGCGCGATGATCCGCACCTTGCCGGCGGCCACGTCTTTTTCATCCACCACGCCGTGCACGCCGCCGTAATGATCCACATGGCTGTGGGAATAGATGACGGCCACCACCGGCTTGTGCGGCCGGTGGGCGTAATAGAGCTTGAGGGCCGCCGCGGCGTTCTCGGCGGAGATGAGCGGATCGACCACGATGATGCCGCTGTCGCCCTCGATGATGGTCATGTTGGAAAGGTCGGCATTGCGGATCTGGTAGAGGCGGTCCACGACCTTGTAGAGGCCGTCGCGCAGCACCAGCTGGCTTTGCCGCCACAGGGAAGGATTGACCGTATCCGGCGCCTGGGTGGGCATGATGACCGACGGCGGAAAGTCGCGGCTCATGGCCGGGGCCAGAAAATCATAGGGGGCCAGGTTCCAGGTCTCGCGGCCGCTGGCGTCGAGGATGCGGCCCCTGTCCGGCAGAGGAGCCAGAAAGCCGCGCTGGGCATCCTGAAAATCCTGCCGGTCGGCAAAGTCCACTTCTTTGCTCATGGCCGCGTGGGCGGCGCGGGTGTGCTCCGTGGCCGGTTTGCTCATGTCCGCGGCATCGGGAGCAGGAGCCGCCCAGGCAACGCCGGGGCCGCAGGACAGCAGGGCGGCGCACAGGGCCGAAGTCAGCAAGGTACGCATGGGTTCCCTCCATCGGGGTATGCTCGGGAAAAGGCCGGCCACAGGAAGGCGGACCTTTGGAGAGATCCCGGAACGGGACGGGTCCCGCTGCCGGATTTTTTGCCAGTATCGCGTCCGTCCCGGTCGAAGGCAAGCGGATTCCGGGCCAGGGCATGCGGCCGGGACAGGCCGGGAACGGATAAAAAAAGGCCGGAGAGGCTCCGGCCTTTGGGCATGCTTTGGGGGCGGGGCCACCCGCCGCAGGATCACATGCTGTGCTCGAAGTAGCGGGCCACTTCCGCGGGATCGGGACGACCGTCGGGGCCGTACTGGCTGAGGATGAGCATGAGCTTGAGGCGGGCCTTGGCGGCGCTCAGCTCTCCGGCCATGATGACGCCCATCTTGTGCTGTTGCAGCATGCCGCCCTCGTAGCCGTATTCGTCCAGCACGCGGCCGCCCGTGCGGGTGGCGTTGACCACGACGATCCCTTTTTCCAGAGCGCGCGCGATACCGGGGATCACATAGGGGGGCACGTTGCCGCGGCCGAAGCTTTCCACCACGATACCGTCCACACCGCGCGAGACGGCAAAGTCCAGATAGGCGGCATCGGAACCGGTGACCAGCTTGATGAGGTCGACCTTTTTGCACAGGCTGTGGGGCAAAAAGGTCTGGCGGCCCAGCTGGGCCCTGCGGAAGATAACCCTGTCGCCGTCCACCACCCCCAGGGGGCCCCACCAGGGGGACTGGAAGGTGGCCACGTTGGCGGCGTGGGTCTTGGTGACTTCGCGGGCGGCGTGGATCTGCTCGTTCATGACCACAAGGCTGCCCATGTTGCGGGCCGAGCGTGAGGCCGCCACGCGCACGGCCGCCAGGATGTTGCGCGGCCCGTCGGGGCTGAGCTCGTCACCGGAGCGCATGGCTGCCGTGAAACAGACAGGCTTGTGGCCTTCCAGGGAAAGATCGAGGAAATAGGCGCTTTCTTCCAGACTGTCCGTGCCGTGGGTGATGACGCCGCCGCTGACGTCGTCCATGGCCAGATACTGCCGGACCATGGCCGCCAGGCGGAACATGTGGTCAGGGGTGATGGCCGGGCTCGGCAGGTTGTCGAACTCGCGTACTTCCAGATCGCAGACGCTGCCCAGGCCGGGGATGGCCCGGACAAGGTCCGCACCGCTGACAGCGGGCACGGCCGCACCGGTCACGCTGTCATGCTGCATGGCGATGGTGCCGCCGGTAGTGATGATGACGACTTTTGACATGGGTGGTTCCGTATGTCTTGCATAAAAAAAGGGAAAAACAGCCAGCGTGCCGCCCCGGACGGCGGCAACGGGAGACTTGTACCCGACTTGCGAAGATTGCTCAAGGATATGGCGGGGAAGGATATTTTTGTCCGGTAGCGGCTTTTGGGGTGTTTCCTTCCTTTACGCTGCATCTGTCCCGTGCTATTGGAACTCATTTACATGGTTTCACCGCCGATTCCGCATTTTTTCAGTCCTTCTTTCGGGTAGCATCATGAACATGCATGAAAAGATCCTGGATAACCTGCAGGAGCTGGTCTACATCGCCGACATGGAGACCTACGAGCTGCTCTACTACAACAGGGCCCTGGCAGAAGAATTCCACATCCCCCAGAGATTGCATGGCAAATGTTACGAGATCCTGCAGGGACGGCGGGCTCCCTGTCCTTTTTGTACCAACGGCAAGCTTTCCCAAGACGGCTGCTATGTATGGAAGTTCTACAACCAGCTTGTCGGACGCCATTTTTTGCTGAGCGACAGCATCTGCGAGTTCAACGGCAGGCAGGTCAGGACGGAGATCGCCTCGGACATCACGGAGCATGTGCTCCTGCAGGAACAGCTGGACAAGAATCTTTCCCTGCAGAACTTCATCAACCACTGCGCCCGCAAGCTGTACCGGCAGGATGCCGACCTGCCTTTCCTGATCGACGACGTGCTGGCCGCCATCGGCGAATATTTGCAGGCGGACAGGGCCTATATCTTTGAGTTCTCTGACGATGTCGTCCGCAATACCTTTGAATGGTGCCGTGAGGGCGTCGTGCCGCAAAAGGAATTCCTGGCCAATGTCCCTGTGGGGGTCATTGCCCGCTGGATGCCCAACTTCTACGCCCACCAGCCCATCCTGATCACGGATCTGGAAAGCCTGCGTGTGACCAGCCCTGAAGAATACGCCGTGCTCAAACGCCAGGACATCCACTCCCTGCTGGTGTTCCCGCTCTGGAACGGCAAGAGCCTGCGCGGTTTCGTGGGGGTGGACAACCTGGACCCCGAGCGCATCGATTCTTCCCGGGTGCTGCTGTCATCCATGAAGTTTTTCCTCAGCTCCTCCCTGTGGCGGCGGGATTCGCTGAGCGAGCTGCATTTCCTCAGCTATCACGACCAGCTGACCGGGGTGTTCAACCGCAATGCTTTCCAGCGCGACGTGCAGAAGCGGGATGCCGACATCGGCGTCATCTTCCTGGACATCAACGGCCTCAAGGACATCAATGACGGCGACGGCTACAGCGGCGGGGACGCCGTCCTGGCGGCGGTGAGCCGTTCGGTCCATGAGCTCCTGCCGGATATGGCCGTATACCGCATGGGCGGTGACGAATTTGTCCTGCTGTGGCAGGGAGGGGACGAACGGGAGTTCCGCAGGGATGTGGAGCGGGTGCGTTCCCTGTTTGCCGGGACGCTGGGCTTTACCGCTTCTGTAGGCTGCGCCTGGGTGCGCCGCGAAGACGATATAGGCGAAGGCCTGATCGCCGCCGATGCCCGGATGTTTGCCGCCAAGCGGGATTTTTACCGCTCGTCGCCCCAGAGCGGTCGTTACCGGAGCGGGCTGGACGACGTCCTCGACCTGGCCCGGCCCGGCCGTCTGGAAGAGCTGCTGGCCTCGGACAGCTTTACCCTGTATTGCCAGCCCCAGTTCCGGGTGGCGGATGGCGCGGTGGTCGGCGGCGAGATCCTGCTGCGCCTGATAAGCGAGGGCAAGGTCATCCCGCTCACGCAATTCATCCCCCTGCTGGAATCCTTGTACGCCATGCCGCAGGTGGACCTGCATGTGTTCGGCAAGGTCTGCGCCTGCCTGAAACGCTGGCGGGACGAGGGGCGGCCGCTGGTGCCCATGGCCGTGAATTTTTCCCGTACGACGCTGGCCTTTCCTGAAGTGGCCGACAGGCTGGAGGAGATCAGGCAAAAGTTCGACATCCCGGCCGAGCTGCTACAGGTGGAGATCACGGAAACGGCCAGTACGGAGGATTACCGTACGTTCCAGAAGGTCGTGGACAGCATCCTGGCCAAAGGCTTCCGGGTGGCCATCGACGATTTTGGTGTGGCCTATGCCAATCTCATGACCCTGGCGCGTCTGGGCTTCGATGAGCTCAAGCTGGACAAGAGCCTGATGGATGACCTGTGCGGCAGCGACAAACGGCAGCGCCTGCTGCGTCTGGTCATCGAGGCTGCGGAGGATATGGGCATCCGTACCGTTGCCGAGGGCGTGGAGACCGAGGAGCAGCTGGCTGTCCTGCGCAAACTGGGCTGTCCCAGGGCCCAGGGCTATCTGCTCAGCCGGCCGCTCCCGGTGGAACAGTTCGCCGCCCTGCTGTCCTGACAGGGATCGCCAAAAAGCCGCCCGCAAAGGGCGGCTTTTTTATGGTCTTCAGCCAGTTGAACGCCCGGGGCGCGCAACGGCAAAACATCCTCGCGGCGGGGGCGCTGTTGCGGGGATGACGGCAGCTGCATCTGCCGGGCCGTCGTCCCGTATTACGGCTGGGCCGTAGTTCCTCACAGCCCCAGACGCTTGTAAATGGCCTTCATGTCCACATTCTGGCGCACCACGTCGGCCAGGCGGTCCAGCGAGGCTTCCAGATCGCAGCGCACCAGCTGGCGGCCCTGCGGCTTCAGGCCCACGTCCTGCCGCACATGATCGAGCCAGGCACGGCGGAAGGCGTCGTCATCGAACAGACCGTGCAGATAAGTGGCCCAGCGACGGCCGCTCACATAGCCGCAGATGCGTTCTTCCGGAGCGCCTTGGCCCTCGCGCACGAAAAGGGGCAGGGCCGACGGACCGTGGCTGGTATGGCCGTGATGGATCTCGTAACCGCCGGTCATGACCGGCAGCGGCGTGGCGGCCCGGCGCACGCTGACCAGCGTCTTGTCCGCAGCAAAGGTGGATTCCAGATCCATGAGCCCGAGGCCGGGCACGGAAGGCGCGGCGGATTCCAGCCCCAGCGGATCGAGGATGGCGTGCCCCAGCATCTGGAGCCCGCCGCAGATGCCCAGCAGCCAGCCGTCCCGGGCGGCATGGCGGCAGATGAGCTCGGCCAGACCGTCGGCCCGCAGCGCGGCCAAGTCGGCGGCCACGCTCTTGGTACCGGGCAGGATGACCACATGAGGCTGCCCCCAGTCTTCGGCCCGGCGTACGGCCCGCAGGCGCACGTCCGGTTCGGCGGCCAGAGGCGTCATATCGGTGAAGTTGGACACATGCCGGGGCATGACCACGGCGATGTCGAGGATGCCGGGCGGGGGCGGTGTGGTGTCCGCCGCCTGCGACCAGGGGAAGCCCGCCATGTCTTCATCCGGGATGTTGATATTGCGCAGCCAGGGGATGACGCCCAGCACCGGGACGCCGGTGGCCTGTCGTATATAGGCGTGGGCCGGTTCCAGAAAGGAAGCGTCGCCCCGGAACTTGTTGACGAGCCAGCCCGCCAGCAGGGATCGCTCCTGCTGTTCCAATGTCATCCAGGTGCCCAGCAGCGAGGCATAGACCCCGCCGCGGTCGATGTCGCCCACCAGCAGCACCGTGGCCTGTGCGTGGGCGGCCATGCGCATGTTGACGATGTCGTGCTGCTTGAGGTTCACCTCGCCTGGGCTGCCTGCCCCTTCCAGGACCATGACCTCGTGCCGGTCGGCCAGCGTGTCGTAGGCGTCGCGCACGGTCTGCCAGAGCCCGGCCTTGTAGCGGAAATATTCGCGGGCTTGCATGTGCCCCACGGGTTTGCCCAGGACGATGACCTGTGACCCGGTCTCCGAATGCGGTTTGAGCAGCACGGGATTCATGAGGGCCTCGGGATCGATGCGGGCCGCCTGGGCCTGGACGATCTGGGCACGCCCCATCTCTTCGCCAAGGGCGGTCACCCCGGAGTTGAGGGACATGTTCTGGGCCTTGAACGGAGCCACGTCATAGCCGTCCTGACGCAGGATGCGGCAGAAGGCGGCGGCCAGGATGCTCTTGCCCGCATCGGAGGACGTGCCCTGCAGCATGAGGGCGGGACGCCGGGAGCGCGGGCGCGGCGGCACGGGCACGGACGGGTGCAGGATTCCGCGCAGGGCGTCGGCCAGCCGCTGATGGTCTTCTTCCAGCCGCACGGCGGCACGGAACCAGCTGCCGTCTTCCATGCCGCGATAATTGGAGCAGTCGCGCACGGCGATGCCGTATTCCCGCAGCAGGCGGGCATACAGGTCCGCCGGGGCCTGTTCACAGCGGAACAGCACATAGTTGGCCAGCGAGGGGAAGACCGTGATGCCGGGCACGCCGCGCAGGCAGGCGCACAGATGTTCGCGGCGGCGGCTGTTCTCGCCCCGTGTCCGGTCGGCAAAGTCCGACGTATCCGCCAGCACGGCCTGTGCGGCGGCCAGGGCAAAGGCATTGACGCTCCAGGCGGGCAGCTGTCTGCGCCATCGCCGTGCCCGTTCCGCCCGCGTGACCATATAGCCCAGGCGCACGCCGGGCACGGCATGGAACTTGGTCAGGGAGCGCAGCAGCACGGCATTGTCCGGCAGCTGCGTGATGAGGGAAGAGACGTCGTCGGGGCCCGCATAGGCGGCAAAGGCTTCGTCGATGATCCAGAGCAGGTCGGGACGGGCCTCCAGCAGGTGGCGGCAGGAGGCAGGCGGCAGGAACGAGCCGGAAGGGTTGCCCGGATTGGCCAGCCAGACGGCTGCCCGGGCCGGGACGTCCGCCAGCAGGGAGAGCAGCTGCCGGAGCATGTCCTCGTCGCTGTCCTCGTCGCGGCGCACGCCACAGTCCGGATGGCGTACCTCCAGCCCGGCCAGTCCGCAGGCCAGGGCGTATTCGCTGAAGGCAGGTTCGATCACGGCCGCGCAGGGAGTGCCGTCTTCCTTGAGGACACGGGCCAGCAGGTGGATGAGCTCGTTGGTGCCGTTACCGAACACGAAGCAGTCCGCAGGCAGGCCGTAGACGCGGGCGGCGGCCTCCATGGCCTCTTCCGCATGGGGGGAAGGATAGGCCGAGATATGGTCCAGGGCGCGACAAAGCGCCAGACGCAGGAATTCCGGCGCGCCTTCGGGACGGACGTTGACGCTGAAATCCAGCAGGCTGTCAGGGGCGCGCCCGGCCAGTGCGGCCATGCGCAGCCGGTCGCCGCCGTGTGCCTCAGGCTTCATGGGAGTCCTCCTCAAGGGTCGGTGACGGCATGGCTTTGCCGTGAAGGGCAAGGGCGGAAAGGATGCGGGCCGCGCAATGCTCGGGACTGGTGCAACTGGTATCGATACGCAGCTCGCCGGGCAGGGGCGCGTGGATGTCCCGCGCCTGCCGGGCGGCATGGGGCCAATCCGGCGTGCGGTCGGTACGGCCCTTTTCCCGGCGTTCCAGTTCGCCCAGTTCGCAGCAGACCTGCACGGGCAGGACGGGGATACCCCGCAGGCGCCGCCACAGGTCGGCTATCCAGTCCGGGCGCTCACCCAGCACATGGTCCACGATGACCCATGCCCCGGCGTGCGCGGCTTCGGCCGTGGCCGCGTGCAGGATGGCGGTCAGGGGCAGGCCCGTGGCGGCCATGCCCTGCAGCAGGGCCCCCGGACGGCCGGGGCAGGCCCGCAGCAGATCGTCCATGGACAGGATGATGCTGTGGCGGCCGTGGTCGGCCAGCAGCTTTTCCTGCAGGGCGCGGGCCAGGGTGCTCTTGCCCGCACTGGAGGGGCCGTTGAGCAGGATAACCTGCCCGGCAGGACTGAGGGGGGCAGGAGCGGCAGGGGCCGTCTCCATGTCCATATTCCCGCCAGCGGCGGCATCGGCCAGACCGCCCCAGTAAAGATGCACATAGCCCGCCCGCACATTGCCGTGATGCACGCCTTCGGGGCGGGTACCCGTACGGTCCGTGACGTCATAGAGGGGCGCATAAGGCCGGTGCAGCTCGATGTGCGACCAGTGGAACTCGTGGCCCCGGCAGGTCTCCAGAGGCAGGCCCAGGGGCGCGCCTCCCGTGAAGCGGACATCGCGGTAGCCCAGCGAGCGCAGACCCTGCCCCATGCGGGCCGTGGCCTCCAGCACGCCGCACATGGGCCAGACGCGGCGCTCTCCATCCAGACCGTGCCCCTCGGCGGCGGCTTCCAGTCCGGCACACAGATACATGTAGCCGCCGCACTCGGCGTAGATCTCGCCGCCCGCGGCGGCGAAATCCCTGATGGCGCTACGCATGGCCGTATTGGCGGACAGTTGGGCGGCGAAGGCTTCCGGGTAGCCGCCGCCCAGATACAGGGCGTCCGACTGCGGCGGCAGGGCCGTATCCCGCAGGGGCGAGAAGGGGACGATCTCCCAGCCGCGGGCGCGCAGGGCGTCCTCGTTGGCGCGGTAATAAAAGCAAAACGCCTCGTCCCGGGCCACAGCCAGCCGCCGCTGCCGCTGTCCGGGGGCGGGCAGGGGCGGCCCCAGCGGCCGGGGCCGGCGCGTCAGAGCCAGCAGGCGGTCCAGATCCACATGATTTTCCGCCAGTTCCGCCAGACGATCCGTCCACACCGTATCGCAGTCGCTTTCAGCCGCGGGCAGCAGGCCCAGCTGCCGTTCGGGGATGCGGCAAGCCTCGTGGCGGGGCAGGGCGCCCAGCAGGGGCGGCAGCCCGGCCTTTTCCAGCGCCTGACGCAGAATATCCGCATGGCGCGGGCTGCCGGCATTGTTGGCGATGACGCCCGCCAGCCGGACGCCATGACGTGCCGCCTGTTGCTGGAAACCTTCCACCAGCGCCGTCAGCGAGGCGGCCATGCCCCGCACGTTGACCACCAGCAGCACGGGCAGGTGCAACACACGGGCACAATCCAGCGTGCTGCCGGAAAGGTCGTCCGGGGAGCGGCCGTCCAGCAGGCCCATGACACCCTCGCAGACAGCGGCGTCGGCTCCCTGCACGGCGGCCCGCCACTGGGCGCGCACACCGGCCTCGCCCATCATCCAGGTATCCAGATTGCAGGCCGGGCGACCGGTAGCCAGCGCATGGAATGTGGGGTCGATGTAATCCGGCCCGCATTTGCAGCCCTGCACGGCAAGGCCCCGGCGGACAAGGGCCCGCATCAGGGCCACGGCCACGGCGGTCTTGCCCTCGCCGGAGCGGGGAGCGGCCAGACAAAAGGCGTGGAAGTCCCGCATCAGCGACCGTCCGCGGTGGACGCGGGGGCGTCCTTGTCCAGATATTTTTCCGCATAGCCGCGGGCTTCGAACAGCGCGCCCCGATCCGTGACCGTGCGTGCGCTGCCGATGAGCACCAGCGTGGACATATCCACGTCATCGGCGGGCAGGTCGGCCAGACGGCCGATCCAGCGCGTCTCTTCCGGGCGGCCGGCATGACGCACGAAGGCGCAGAGGATGTCACCGCCGCGGGCCTCGCGGAAGATGTCCAGGGCCTCGGCCAGCAGCCGGCGGCGCTTGCGCCCGGCAGGATTGTACAGGGTCACGGGCAGGGCCGACTGCGCCACGGCCCGCAGGTTGCGGCGCACTTCGTCAGCGGGCACCAGCAGGTCGGAGAGGCTGACCAGCGAAAAACCGTTCTGCAGGGGGGCCCCCAGCGCCGCGGCGGCCGTGCTGGCAGCCGTGATGCCGGGCAGCACCCGGATGGGCAGGTCGCGGAAGGCCTGTTCGCGGGCGCGCAGCTCGAACAGCAGCCCGGCCATGGCCAAAATGCCCGGGTCACCGGAGCAGACCATGCAGACCGTGGCCCCGGCAGCGGCAGCGGCCAGGGTGTCGCGGCAGCGTTCCACCTCGCCCTTCATGCCGGTCTCGATGAGGCGCTTGCCGTGGATGCGGTCGCGGATGAAATCCACATATTTGCTGTACCCGGCCACAGTATCGCAGCGGCGCAGGGCCGCATCCACTTCGGGTGTGAGCTGGGCAGGATCGCCGGAGCCCAGGCCCACCACCAGCACCTCGCCGTGCGGGGACGAGGGGGCCGCGGATGCCGTGGCAGCTGCCGGAGAGACCGCAGCAGGCGTGTCGTTTTCTTTCTCCGCTTCAGTCGGGCCGGTGATGGCCAGCCCGCCGGTGATGCGGGCCACGCGCCGGGTCAGACGGTCACCGGCATGATCCGGGCCGTCCAGCAGGCAGACGGCATGGCGGCCGCTCTCGGCGCAGCAGATGACGGCAGCGTCCCCGGTGGCGGCGGGCAGCAGGGGCAAGACCTGACGGGGCGTGCCCAGGATGATGTGGGCATCGAAGCGGGGCAGGGCATCAGCCAGAGCAGCGGCCATGTCGGCCACGGGCTGCGGGGCGGGCTGCTGGTCATCGGCCGGGCAGGCGGCGAAGATCACGGGAGCGGGGGCGTCGCCCTGTGTCAGTGCGGCGGCCAGCGTACGCGCCTGGGCCAGTCCCGCCGGGCTGGCGGCATAGAGGGCGCAGGTGCCGTGGAAGGCCTCGTCGGGCAGGCTGTTGCGGTAGCCGTGGGAAAAAGAGCCGTCGTACAGGCGCGAGACCGTTGCGGAAGCAGCCAGGGCACGGCCCACCAAAATAAGGGACTGCCGCCGGAAGCCAGCTTCTTCCACCTTGCGGGCCAGATCGGCCACCGTGCCGCGCACGACCTGCTCGTCAGGCCAGGAGGCGCGGTAGACGGCCGCGGCGGGCGTATCCGGCGCAAGACCGCCCGCATCCTGCAGTTCCGCCATCAGATCGGCCACTTTGCCCGTACTGAGGAAAAAGGCCAGCGTGGCCCCCGTGCGGGCAAAAGCGGCGGCCTGCTCGCCAGCAGGCATGGGCGTGCGGCCGGGCGTGCGGGTCAGGACGACGCTCTGGGCCGTTTCCGGGCCGGTCAGTTCGCAGCCCAGGGCCGCGGCAGCGGCGAACACGCTGCTCACGCCGGGGGTGATGCGCACGGTGATGCCCCGTTGGGCCAGCCCCCGGATCTGTTCGTCGATGGCGCCGTAAAGGGCGGGATCACCGGTGTGCAGGCGCACCACGCGCTTGCCCGCCAGCGCGGCCTCGCTCATGACGGCCACCTGTTCCGCCAGATCCATGGAGGCACTGTCCCGGCAAAGGCAGTCCGGGCGGCAGTGGCGCAGCAGGGCAGGAGCCACCAGCGAACCGGCATAGACCACCAGATCGGCTTGCTGCAGGGCCCGCAGGCCGCGCACGGTGATGAGGTCTTCCGCACCGGGACCGGCGCCGACGATTTCCACAAAGGGCATGTTCATGGGCAAACTCACAGGGAGAGGTAAGGGGCTCCGGCCGCAGGGCGGTCAGGGCCTGTCGATGAAATAGCGCAGGCCGATGTCCGGGGCCTGTCCGTCAGAAGAAGTGTCTTCCGGGCTGTCGGTCGTGCCGTCGTCCGGGGACGGCAGAGGGGCCGCCACCGTGCCGGGAGCGTGCCGCAGGCTTTCCTTGAACAGGAAGGTGCCGTCAAAGTCGAAGACCAGCAGATGCAGGGACGGCACGCCGGAAGCCCGGCGGGAAAAGTGTTCCAGGGCCGCCCGGGCCAGCCCATGCAGCACGGGCTGGCGCCCGGCTTTGGGGATGGAGAGCAGGGCCTCGCGCACGGACGCACTGTGATGCAGGGCCTCGTGCAGGGCGGTCTCTCCGGGCAGGCAGGCCTGCACCTGACGGCGCAGCAGGGCCATGTCCTGTTCCACCTGATGGGCGTGGGTGTTGGCGAAGCCGGCGGCATACTTGCAGAGCTTGCCCGCCATGCAGGCCACGACCACCTCCTGCATCCGGTGACGGGCGGCGATGCCCAGACTGTCGGCGATGAAATCCCCGATGCAGACGAAAGCGCTTTCCGGCCAGTGGGGCAGCTGGCGGCGGGCTCCCGCCTGGGTGCGGCCGCCGGTACAGAAGACCATCTCGCGGCCGCCGCTGCGTTGCCGGGCCCGTACGCACAGGCGCACGGTCTCCACATAGGCGGCGTGGCTGTAAGGCCGCACCAGACCCGTGCTGCCCAGGATGGAGATGCCGCCTTCCACGCCCAGCCGGGGATTGAGGGTGTGGCGGGCCAGCTCCGCGCCGTTCTCCACGCCAAGTTCCAGCAGCCAGCAGCCGTCGGTCATGCCCGCGCGGGCCAGGTTCTCGACCAGCAGGCGACGCGGACCACCGGTGACGGCCCATTTGCCGGGCGGGCAGTCCAGGCCCTGCCGGGTGCAGCGGCCGATACCTTCCACGGCACGCAAAATGAGCACCGCTGCGCCTGCGTCGAGGCGATGGTCCTCCGGCCGGGCATCATCGGGCGCGCAGGCGGAAAGGCGGGCAAAGAGTACCGCACCATGCGTGCAGTCGGGGTCGTCGCCGCCGTCCTTGACCATCTCGGCCATGCGGCCCGGAGCGGGCGGCCGCAGGGGCAGGAGGCGCTCCTTGCCGTCACCGAACAGCACGGGCACCACGGCCGGTGGCGTGCCCGTCCGCAGGGACTGCCAGCAGGCCACGGCCAGCGCGGCCGCGCAGGCGCCGGTGGAATAGCCCCAGCGCAGGGACGTGTGGTCTTTGCGGCCCATGGCGGTCTAGGCGCTCTCCATGATGGCGTGCAGGGTGGTGACGGCCAGGGCGCTGCCGCCGCGACGGCCTTCCAGCACGATCTGGGGCACAGGGCAGCGGGCCAGGAGATCTTTGGATTCCACCACGTTGACGAAGCCCACGGGCATGCCCACCACCAGGGCCGGGCGGACGCCTTCTTCAAGGATATAGCGGGCGATGCGGGCCAGGGCCAAGGGGGCATTGCCGATGAGCACGATGCCGCCATCCAGCAGGGGACGGGCTTTTTCGGCGCTGCACAGGGCGCGGGTATGGCCTTCGGTGCGGGCCCGCTCCACCACATCGGGATCCGTGATGTAACAGTGCAGATCTTCAGGCCCGTAGCCCGGATGAAGCGTGCGCAGTTTGGGCAGGGACAGGCCGGAGCGCAGCATCTGGGAGTCACAGAAGATGGGGGCCTTGCGGCGCAGGGCGGCCAGTCCGGCGGCCACCGGATCATGGCGGAAGACAAGGGTATCCGCGATGTGCATGTCCGCCGTGGTGTGGATAAGGCGGCGTGCCACGCGCCAGTGCGGGGCGGACAGGGTACGGTGCAGGTCGCATTCGGCTTCGATGCGGCGGAAGCTCTCCTGCTCGATCTCTGCGGGGCTCATGTTCCAGCGAATCGTTTCCATGGGATATCCTGCTGAACAGCAGTCAGAAAGGTCGGGAAAATCGCGACAAGAATGCAGAAAATCGGCGTGCTGTGCAAGTGGGGAAGTGGCGGGTCGGGGCGGCGCCGCCAGCCGCACAAGAGATGTTCGGGAAGGAAAGGCCTGTCTGATGGGGGACAGGCAGGCGTGCTGGCGCCGGCCTTTGGCAGACGGGCAAGAAGATATACGGCAGTGTGTCGTTATTCTTATGGAAGAGGGCGGGAAAGCTCTGCGATGATGCTTCCAGATTGGTGCACCGGATGGCCAGCATGGATCGGACGTCACACCGGGGCAGGAGCGGGATAGCGCATGTGTCGTAAAACGGCCGTGACGCCGCAGCGGGTACGGCGTCACGGGGAAAACGGATGTACCTGGCTCCTATCTACAGCGAAGCTCCAAAGCGGAACGCCTGATCCAGAACAGGCTGCCCGGCCACGGCTCCGGCTTCGAACACACCGCCGGCCAGGACCTGTCCGCGATCTTGCCAGCCAAGGAAGCCCAGGAGCGCGTGGTAGTAATCCAGCACCGGTTTCCAATTGTCAGCGCTGTTGCCTTCGGCCGCCATGATGAGCGCGCACTCTTTGTGCGGATTGGCATAGCCGGGGAAGCATTCGGCCACGGCAAAAAGGCGGTCAAAAGCCGTTTTCAGCTGGCCGGAAAAGCCCCAGTAATACATGGGCGATGCCAGCACGACGATATCGGCTTCCCGGTAGGCGGGGTAGATGAGCCCCATATCGTCCTTTTGCACGCAGGGGCTTGCGGGGTCCTTACCGCCCTTCACACAGCCCAGACAGCCGTGGATATCCAGCTTGTGGAGGTCGAACCGGGTCACCTGATGGCCCGCGCTCCGGGCACCGGCGCTCAAAGCATCACACAGCATGGCCGTATTGCCCTTGCTGCGGGGACTTCCGTTGAGAATGAGGATTTTCTTGCTCATGGTGTTCCCTCCTGTGCCGCATAGGCGGCACTGTGGTTGTACTGATGGTGGGCATGGCTCTGCGCGTATCCTGTCGGGGCAGGCCGGACCGTGCCTTTGGCGTCTGCCGTGGCTGGAGTCGCTGTCCGGGCTCGCTGGCGAGGAAGGGGCGGTCATGCCTTTGTTTTCTTTCGGCGGGCGGATGATCGCTGTCGTGTCCGTATGCATATTTTTGTAATAATCACTAAGAAAATGTCAATACCCTTGTCGCACCTGCTGCTCAGGGACAGCCGGCAGGAAAAGTGACAACAGGACTAAGACGCACGGACAGCGGGAAGAAGGAGCAGGTCTGGCGGGCCTATGGGAGGCGCGGCGGCAGCATGCGGACAGCGTGGGCCGCGATGGCTTTGAGCTCGGACTGGAAGAGCCCGTCCCGGGCCTGCAGGGACAGGCCTTCGAGCAGGGTGTTCAGCGCACCGGCCAGGGCCGGGACATCGGTATCCGGGGGGATTTGCTTGTCGCGTATGGCCCGGCGGAGCCTTTCGGCAAACATCTGCTTGGTGGCCAGGCGGAGCTGGCGGACGGTCTCGATGATCTCTTTCTCGTCCGCCGCGATGTTCACGGCCGCCAGGACCACCATGCAGCCGCAGGGCGTTTCCGGCGAAAGCAGGATCTGTGCGGCTTCCTGGAAAAAATCCTCGACCGCCGCATAGATGTCGGGAGCGGCCAGAAAGCGTTGGGCCGGGGCCTCCCAGTAGGTCTGCTCGTAATGGCGCAGGGCTTCCAGAAAGAGCGTGGCCTTGTTGCCGAACGTAGAGTAGAGGCTGGGCGGATTGATCTTCATGGCCTTGCACAGGGATGCCACAGAGGCCGGGGCGTAGCCCTGCTGCCAAAAGACCTCCAGCGCACGGTGCAGGGCCAGGCCCCGGTCGAAGGCACGCGGGCGGCCTTTGCCGCGCGCTGCGGCATCAGAGGTACGGTTCGTCGGCATGGGCATTCCTTTGCTTGGTTATCTGGAATGATGTGTAGGCCAGGGGGCAAAAAAATTCAAATGCTCTTTGCGGACAAGGCAAGTGGTGGGAGAAATTTTTTAGTTTACACTAAATAAATAAGTCGCAAAATCATTCACGACAAATGGATGCCCCTGCGTCCCACGCGTACATCACTCTACGGCAGCAGACATTCCCGCATTTCGGGCTGCTGCTGGCGGCAGCGTTGCAGGTTGGCGCGCACCGCCTGCTCCGATCGGTTGGCGTAGCAATAGACGCAGAAGTGCGGGCAGCTGTCATAGGCTCCGATATCCTTGCTGGGGATGCAGCCGCAGGCCGTGCGCTGGCCCGTATCCTTGGGGGCGCTGGCGGTGGCCTCCCTGTCGGGTAGCAGGGAGAGCTGCTGACGGGGCGCCATCTCCGCCTGCACCAGGGCATCCTGCGGGCACAGGCGGCGGATGAGGACATCGTCGATACATTTGTTTTTATGGATGCCCAGGGCACTCAGGTCGATGCCTTCGGCGCAGGTGGCCAGCTCCAGCCGGTGCGGCCAACCGGCGTTCAGGGTCGCGATGCCCCGGGCCAGCTCCCGCATCTCGTCCACCGTGGGCGCGCGGTAGGCCGGATCGAGCCTTTGCAGGGCAGCGGCGGTCTTGCGGTACATGTCCACGAAGCTGAAGACGAGCTTTTCCGTATAGGGGGAAAGCTCCCGCCCCAGCCGGTCGATACGTTCCAGCAGGGCATCCGTACTCAGGCGGCCGCCTACGATGAGGGGATCGCAACGCCAGATGACCCGCTGCGGGCCGATGGTGTCCGCCAGCCGCTTGAACGTCTCCAGACGGCGGCACAGGGAGGGCAGGCCGGGCTCCAGCCCCTCGGCCTCGTAGGCATTGAGGGTGTACTGGAAGTAGAATTGCCGCCCTGTGGCCGCGATCTCCGCCAGATACGGCAGGAAGGGCGCGGGATGCTTGCTCCAGAAGACGAAGACGCGCGTGCGCGCAAAGGAGATGAGGCTCTCCTGACGGCTATTGAAGGGATTGCGCCGACGGCAAAAGCCCGCCCGCAGCCGGGCCATGAACCACTCCCCATGGAAGGCGGGGATGTCCGTGGCCCGGCTGGCGGAGATGACGAGGGGAAAGAGGAAGACGATGGCGGGCGGCATACGTGATGTAAACAACTCTCCTTCCATGAACTGTCTTCAATTTTGCAGGGGCTCTGGTATGACAAAAAGATTAGCTCTGCATCAAAGGCACGTTTCCTTCTCTCGCTTTTTCCCAACGCCTCCTGCCAGAACTGGTGCGCCCTGAACCCGCCGGTGAGCTTGTCGGCTATGGCCCAGATAAGGTTGCTTTTTCGGCAACGGTGACAGCGAGGGCATGAAGGGGAACTCTGACGAGCAGTTAATACAATCTATTTTAGAGAATGTCCGGCATACACCTTGCTATACCAGTTTTCTCCAAAGGATACAGGCCAAAGCAAGGTAAAGTAGCC
>ENA-UEQL01000475-UEQL01000475.1-human-gut-metagenome-genome-assembly--contig:-NODE-475-length-28323-cov-5.452241_pt1 | contig 28323 bp, 23 predicted proteins | sample MGYA00242905_ERZ507926 | MGnify/ENA primary metagenome ERZ507926 (study PRJEB26167, sample SAMN06115531) | human gut metagenome | host: Homo sapiens | place: China:Henan | collected 2015-09-09 | study...
CCAAGCGGGAATGGATCTCCTCCAAACGCCTCGGATCGCCACCGCTAGCGGTCAAGCTATCCAATTGCTCCCTGTCAGAATGTGTATTTCGCTTCCGACAGCGAGGCCGGCATGTTCACCGCAAACATTTTCGCTTACCCCACCACCTATGTGGTTGACCGCAGCGGCAACATCGTGGGCGATCCCATCGTGGGCGCCGTCACCAGCAAGGCGCAGATGGAAACGCTGCAGAAGCTCATCGACCAGACCCTGGCCGCCGATATGGGCTGACACACGGATTTATCCCCTCAGAAAGGAGGACTTCACCATGTATCGGAGAGCATTGCCCCTTCTGCTCACCGCGGTGCTGCTGCTGAGCGGCTGCGCTGCCGGGCAGAAAAATATGCCGAAGAAAACGGACGAGAAGGAAATGACCGGACAGTCCTCTGATATGTCCGGTGAAGGAATCATGTATATGGATACCACGGAAAACGTCATATATCTGGCGGGCGGCTGCTTCTGGGGCATGGAGCACCTGATGCAGTCCATCCCCGGCGTCATCGATGCGCAGAGCGGCTATGCCAACGGCACCTGCGAGGCGGACGCCGATTATCGGACCGTCTGCAAAGGGAACACCGGCTTCCGGGAGACCGTGCGGGTGGAGTATGACCCCGGGCAGGTGAGTCTCGACGCCCTGCTGCTGGCCTACTTCTATGTGATCGACCCCACGGTGGAGAACCGGCAGGGCAACGACCGGGGCAGCCAGTATCAGACCGGTGTCTATTACACCAACGAAAGCGCGAAGGAAACGGTGGAGCGCATCGCGGAGATCGAGCGGGGACGCAGTGAAAAGTTCTTCGTGGAGATAGGTCCACTCAAGAACTATTACCCCGCCGAGGAGTACCACCAGAACTACCTCGAAAAGAACCCGAACGGCTACTGCCATATCCCGCGCGCGGAGATGGAGCTGTTTTCCCGGCTGCGCATCGACCCGGGCGACTATCAGAAGCCTGCGGCGGAGTCCATCCGGGACAAGCTGACGGCGGAGCAGTACCGCGTCACGCAGGAGAGCGGCACGGAGCGCGCCTTCACGGGCGAGTTCTGGGACAAGTTTGAAAAGGGCATCTATGTGGATGTCGTCACCGGCGAGCCGCTCTTTTCCTCCACGGATAAGTACGAGAGCGGCTGCGGCTGGCCGGCTTTCACAAAGCCCATTGAAGAGCCTGCCGTGGTGGAACTGGAGGACCTGAGCCACGGCATGCGCCGCACAGAGGTCAGAAGCCGTGCCGGAGATTCTCACCTTGGTCATGTGTTCACCGGCGATCCGGAGTCCCCCAATGGCGTGCGCTACTGCATCAACAGCGCAGCCCTGCGCTTCATCCCTTATGAAAGGATGGAAGCCGAAGGCTACGGATATCTATTGTATCTGTTTGAGAAATGATTTCAGGTGCGTACACATCAAGCGAAAAAGCATGAAGGCTGTTCTTCAAAAGAACAGCCTTCTTTTTCCGGGAAGATAGCGAAAGGGGCGCGGGGCTATTTGTCCGCGCCCCTAAAGGTGAGCCTGTTTACTTTTCGATGATTTGCAGCGCTTCTTCCTCACGCCGCCGCCTGATCTGCCATGTGGTCAGTGCAAGGCATCCGGCAAGAGATGTACAGAGGGAGATCCCCCACAAGCCTAACACGCTGTTGTCGCCGGTCTTTGGGATTTGCAGCCGCTTCGGGTCGATCCAGCCCATCAGGCCGCCGGGAGCCTTGCCCTGCACCAGCTCATACTTCTCAATGAAGCGGTGGAGCATGGCGGCGATCTCAGCGCGGGTCGCCGTGCCCTGCGGGTCAAGCAGATTGCCGGATTTTCCCTTCACAAGACCGCTGCCGACCGCCCATTGCATCGCCGTCTTTGCGTAATCCGTGATCTTGTCCGCGTCCTTGAACTTGTCCAGATTTCCCTTGACGGTCAGATCGTAGCCCTTGTAGTCCGCGTAGCGGTAGAAGATGGCTGCAAGCTGTTCGCGGGTGATGGGATCGTCCGGGCCAAATTTGTCTTTGCCGTAGCCCGCGAAAATGCCGTTCTCCGCCGTCCATGTGATCGCGTCAGCGTACCACTTTCCGGCCTCCACATCGGTAAAGCTGTTTTTGCCCTTCGGCGCGGGGCTGCCCTCCATGCGCCAGAGAATGGTCGCCATCATGCCGCGCGTTGCCGTCCCATGCGGACTGAACAGGGTCTTGCTCGTGCCGAGCATCAGTCCGTTTTCATAGACGAACATCACATCGCTGTAGAACCAATCCTTTTCAGAAACATCGGTAAAGGGATTCGCGCCTGTGCCCGGATTTTCGTCCACGCGCCAGAGTGCATACACGGTCATATCCTTCGTCAGATAAACACCGGAAACCTTGTTCGTCAGGCTGCGTTCGCTGTACCAGCCGATAAAGGTGTGGCCTCGCCAGGTGGGGACATATTGGCTCAGGTCAATGTAGGCATTATACGCTTCCCGCACGCTGGGAATATCACTGCCGCCGCCTGTTTCAAAGCGCAGCGTGTAGTAGGTGACGGGTGGATTGTAGCCGCCGGTATACGTCCAGTGGGCGTAGACGGTGGTATTTGCAGAGAATACGGTATCCGTCGTGATCTTTGTGCCGCCGCTTTTTTCGGTGTACCAGCCGTCGAAGCTGTAACTGCCGCTTCGGGAGGCGCTGGGCAGAGAGGGCAGCTTCTGATCGGTGGTGGTCATGCTGCCGACAGAGGGCGTACCGCCGTTGCCGTCAAAGGTGACGATGAACTCTGTGGGTGCAGGAGGTGCGTCCTTCTCGAAGATGGCCTTGACCTCCACGTTGGCGCTCGGCATGAGGAACTTATTGTCCTTGATGGTCACGCCGCCGCTGATGACCTCCCACTCCTTGAGGTGGTAGCCCTTGTTGGGCGTTGCGGTCAGGGTGATCGTCGTACCGGCCGCAGCGGTGGAAGGAGTTGCGGTGCCGGTGCCGTATCCGTCATTGCTGACGGTGACGGTGTAGGTGGTGGGGGTAATAACGCTGTTTTCCCACAGTGCCTTGATTTCGGTATCCCCGAGCACGGTGTAGGAATCTCCCACCTTGTACTCTGTGCCGCTAATCTCCCAAGCCTTGAACTGCTGATCGGTGGGAGCGGTGAAGCCGCAGGCGGGCAGGATGTAATTTGTCCCTGCCTTGACGGTCACGGAATCCATGTTGCCGCTGCCGCCGTTGCGGTCAAAGGTGATAGTGAAGTCCGCAAGCGACGCGCCCTCACCCACCGTGACCTCCGCATCGGAGCTGGCAAAGTGGTTGTGATCCTCCGCATAGCGGACGAAGTAATTGCCAGCGGACAGGTTCTCAATCTCCGTGCCGCTGCACGCCGTATATACGAATATCCGAAGAAAACAGGGGAGCAAGAGAAGAATGAAGTCTGCTATGAAAAACAGCACACCCGATTGTTTAAAACCGGGTGTGCTGTTCTGCAGCGCAAATGGTTTATTCAAACAGGGCATCCAAATAACCGCAAAGGGCAGAGGACAGCTCTTTGATGTCGGCGCCGGAGGTATTCACGAGAAGGTCGTAGTTTTCCCGCGCACCCCATTTCTGCCCACTGAAGAAAGCGTAATACTTTGCACGGTTGCGGTCGATCTCCGTAATCCGTTTCTTCATCTGCGCTTCCGTTAGATTCTCGTCCTCCGGACGGCGCTCCATGCAGCGTTTGATTCTGCTCTCCATATCCGCATAAGCAAAAATACGCACAGGCTTCTGCTCCCGGAGAATATGGTCCGCGCAGCGCCCGACGATGACGCAGTCGGATTTGCAGGACAGCTCACGAAGCAGCTCATGCTGCTTTGTATAGATAGAAAGATCCGGATAGAATGCGGGTTCTGACATCAGATAAAAACTGTGTCCGGTATGAATGGGAAAATGCATAATTGGGCGCTTTTCCTCAATCTGCCGGATATAATCTTCAGGCAGCGCGGTTCTTTTTGCAATCTCTGTTATGATCTCCTGATCGTAGTAGGCAATCTGCAGCTTTTCCGCAATTCGGTATCCAAGCTCGCGGCCGCCGCTGCCAAATTCACGGCCGATGGTGATAATCCGTTTCATATCGTACTCCTTTCCTGCAAAGTCCTTTGGGTTAGGTTGATAATAACTGCGCATGAGCCGGGGCTGAAATAGTATGAAGCAATGGGTGAATGCAAGCTTTCATAAGACTTCACTCCCTTTTTTGAATTATATCATGAGATGCATACTGATAGCAACCTGAACTGCGGATCATGTCAATAGCATGCGCAGCCTGCCCAAGGTGCTTTTTGTTGATGTGAGGTCACACTTCGTCCTTTCTCCTCTGCTCCAAAAGCCAGGCTGTCATGTCCCGCAAAGTCTCCTCCACCGGGCGCGGCTGATATGCAAAGCGTTCCGACGCAGCAGCATGGCTGAAGCGACCGTTTGAGGCAAGAACGGAAACGGAATATGGGGTGTAAAACAACGGCTTTCGATCCTTCAGACTCCGGCGTTCGTAGTACGGGGCGGCCAGCTTTGCAAGACCCAGAGGCAGGCAGATGGGGCGATACTTCAGCTTTGCAGTCTTTCCCACGAGCTGAAGCATCTTGCGGATGGTGACATAGTGGCCGGACAAAATGTAGCCTTTGCCGAGCTCTCCGCTTTCGGAACAGGCGAGAAGGCCATTTGCCACATCCCGCACATCCACAAAGTCATATCCGCCGCGAACGGCTAAAGGCAGCTTCCCGGCAAGAAAGGATTTTGCCATTGAGGTGAAGCTCCCACCCTGTAAGTCGCCCGGCCCGATGATGCCGGAGGGGAAAACAATGCTGGCATTCAACCCGCGTTCCGCTGCAGCGAAGACCAACTCTGTTATGAAGACTATTATCGCACAGCGAAAAAAACTACGGAACGATATGAAGGTGAACGGCAAAAAAGTCGGACACATCATTTCGGGTCCACAGGCTTTGCGTGGCTATTTCTCTCTATCAGAACTCGAAGCACAAATAAATACGCTTGTACGCGAGGATAACGAACGCAGCGCGCCTCGCGCGTCAAGTGATAAATATGTCGCCGATGCGAAGAAGAACTACGAAGCCGCCCTTAAGAAATACAATGATTTCATTGCGAATAAGTCAAACTCACTCACTGAGGCACAATTCGCAAAGCAGCGTGATGACTTGAAAGCTGCTCTTGATGATGCTGAAAAGGAGTACAATAGGACTAAGACTAAGATAAATAAGGGTGGCAAGACTCATCAGAATAAAGCGGCGGAACGAGAAAGAGAAGCTGCAAAGCGCGAACAGGCACAGCGGAAACTCAATGAGGAATTGATTGCGTTGCAAGCGCAGAATGAAGCCGACGAAACGGCTATTATGCACGAAGGCAGCGAGAAACGTCTGCGTGAGATTGAAGATGAGTATAAGAAGCGCAAAGAAACGATACAGAAACAACGTCGTGACTGGATTGCCGAGAACAAGAAAGCTGGCAATTCTGTAGGTGTTGATGGGTTGACCGATGAGCAACGCGCCGCCTTGAAAAAGGCTGATGAAAACAATGAGAAAAGTCGGCAAAAGTCACGCATTGAACTTGAACGAGAAACCCTTAGTGCGGAACTGCAAGCGATGTCGGACTATCTTCAGCAGTACGGAACGTTGCAAGAACAGAAATACGCTATTGCTGCATTATATGCACAGAAAATCAAAGATGTGCAAGACAGCGGTGATAGCGAAGAAACCAAACGTTGGCGCATCGCTGCATTGCAGAGAGAACAAGCTTCGCAAATATCGAACGCCAATGCCAAATCGTTGTCGATGGGCATTGACTGGAGTGCCACATTTCAAGGAGTGGGCAACATCCTTAAAGATGTTGCCAAAGCGACCTTGCAGAAAGTCGAGGACTATATTAAGACTGACGAATTCAAGGCACTATCAGCAACGGACAAGAAAACTTATACGGATCTTCGCGAACAATTACGTTTGGAAACAGGGGGTAAGTCTACATCTGTGTTCAATTTCCGCATTTGGGGCGATATAGACAAAGAGGCGAAATTGTACCAAAATGCTGTTAAGAACTTGCGAGAGAAAACCGACACACATAGTGCAGCGGTTCGTCAGCTTGAAGAAGCGAACAAGGGTCTTGCGAACGCTACTACTGATGACGCTAAGAAAATCGCACAGACGCGTGTGGATCTTGCAAAAGCGAACGTTGCGGACACAGGCAAAGAGATGCAGAACGCTCAGCAAGAAGTTAATGAGACAAGCAGCAATCTAAGCACAAGTGTCAGCAAGGCAGCGAACGGGATCAGCAATTTCACGAACTATCTCAATGAGATGTCAAATGGCTCGTTGTACGGATTTGCCAACGGCATCACCAAGCTCATCACCTCGCTCGCCAAAGGCTCCGACGGCATCGGCAAGTCGTTGGGCGAGTTGGGCGGCAAGATAGGCGGCATCGTCGGTGCCATACTCCAGATACTTGACGCGCTGAGTGATGACCCGAAAGGTTTCATCAACGACCTGTTCGACAAGGTGGCCGACACGATAAACAAGGTGGTGGAGGAACTTCCCGAAATCATCATCGATGTCATCAAGGACGTGGGCAACATCGTGCAGGGGTTGCTCAGCGGCATTGCTGGATGGTTCGGTGTAGACGATCTTTTTGGCTTAGATGGAAACTCTAAAGAAGTTGCCAAAACAATAGAATCGCTTACCGATAGGAACAAGCTGTTGCAGAACTCAATCGATTCATTAAATGAAACGATTAAGGATGATAATATCTTCAAATCGAACGAAGCTTACGAACAAGCGAAGAAGAATCAGACGGAAACGAACAATAATCTGCTCGAAATTGCCAAAGCGCAAGCATCATATTGGAAAGGGCATCACAGCTGGAATTACTATTGGGAGGGATTATCTTCCTCGCAAATAGCGTGGGCGCAAAAGAATGTCAATTCAAATTTCAACGTCGACATTTGGTCATTGACTCCCGAAGAAATGAAGAAGCTTCTTGCTAATGTCGATATTGCAGAAGCAATCCGCGGCACAGGCGAAGGGAATTTTGGCAAAGACGTTCTTGAAAAACTGCAAGCGTATGCAGAGCAAGCCGAAAAGATTGAAGAATATACCAAGCAATGGCAAGAGAACATCTCGAAGGTATCTTTTGATACGATGAAAGATAATTTCGTTTCAGCCTTGATGGATATGTCAAAGGACGCAAAGGACTTTGCTGATGATTTCACAGAGCTAATGCAGCGAGCATTGTTGTCCGTCGCACTGCAAGATTTAATCGACAAAGATCTGAAGCAATGGTACGAAAGTTATGTAACCGCACTCAGTAACGGCACTCTGACAGAGCTACAGAAAGATTACTTTAAAGACGCGCTTAATGAGATTTACAAAAAAGGCACGGAGATTCGCGATAATATCGCCGACTTCACGGGCTATAATAATTACACTCAGCAAAGCGGCGACTCGGGCGGTTTCGAAGCTATGTCGCAGGACACTGCCGAGGAATTGAGCGGTCGCTTTACGATGTTGCAGATTACAGCGCAGAACATACATATTGATGTTTTGAGCTTACTGAACAAAATGGATACATCAATAGCGATAAGCACTGTGCGAAACACATTGCTGCAAGAAGTCGTAACGATTATGAATCGGTCAACATCGTATCTTGAAGACATTGCCGCTGATACGCGGAGAATACGCAATGAATTTGGCGAAAAGATAGATGAAATGAATACACGTTTGCGAGTTATCGCTGGATAGAAAAAACAATGAATTTATGAAAGGTGATTTGATTATAAACGGCAAGGATGCTTACACAACGTGGGGTGTAAGCCTGTCGCAAACGGCTCTTACATCACTGATGACACCTCCCGAGATGAAAGACTACATAAAGACCACGGCGCGAACCGAACACGGTTCAAGATTGATAAACAACAATCCCGTTTTCGCCGAGCGTACAATCTCATTAGATATGCACCTAATCGCTGCGGATGAAGAACACTTCATTGCGCAGTACAATGCGTTCTGTCGCGTACTCGCTGGGGGTTATCTCGAAATCTCGACACGATGGCAGCCAGATGTCATCTATCGCACCTTTTTTCAGTCGTGCAGTCAGTATTCGCAGTTGATTGACGGACTTGCTAAATTCACGCTGAAAATCATCGAACCGAACCCGAACAACAGAACCAAATGAGAGCGGAAATCAGCATAAAGACAAGCACAGGCAAGGAGCGCGCGACGGTGGTCGTGGGCAGCGGTTCTGTGCGGCGGTTCGCGCTCATGGGCGATGACTATGTGTCGCTGAAATTCGTGGTTGCAGAACCGCTCTATATCGCAATCGGAGACTACATCGATACCGACTTCGGACGCTTTGTCATTGTCTCCGACCAGAAGCCGAACATCAGCAAGACGACAGGCGGATATGAGTACGAATTGAAATTCGAGGCACCGCACCACGCTTGGAAAAACAAAATCTCGATGCTTGTCTACAAGCGCACTGTCAACAACGTGGAGAAGCGTTACCGCAAGGAATCGTCGTGGAATCTCACAGCCGACATCATCACACAGGCAGAAGCGGCAATCATCGACAACCTTGATTGCTTGGGAATGGACTACCGAGTGCAGTTACACGGAGTCGATGAAGACACAGCGAGCAAAAGCGTGCTTGTATCTTATGACAACACAAGCATATACGACGCACTGACATTGATTGCCGACGCTTTCGATGTCGAGTGGTGGATTGTCGGAAACATCATCTACTTTGGAAAATGTCAATTTGGCGAGGAAACGGAATCCGTAGACTTGACACTCGGTGACAATGTGAGCGATATGGGCAACGCCAAGTCTTCAGCCGACTTCGCCACAAGGTTCTACGTCTACGGCTCTGACAGGAATCTGCGCAACTACCGCAAGAACGACCGAGGCGAGAGTGTCGCTCTCGGTGTAGTCACCGACAGGCTGATGCTGCCGAAAGGAATTGACTACATAGACCTGTACAAGTATGACACGGAGGGTAACCGCGTGTACATCACGGACAGCGCATATACCGCCGACACAAACACGGAGATGCCTTCCGAGGAAGTCGTGGAGAATACGATCGTCTTCGATGATGTCTATCCAAAGCAAGACGCTACGATTACCGATGTGTTCGTGTATCGGACTGCGCATATTAAAGACAGCGAAGGAAACGTAGTCAAGAAAATCCCTATCTATTGGTGCAAGGTTGACGGCTTCATCTTTGACCGCAAATATCTGCTTGAAGGAAAAACGATTCAGATGATGTTTCAAAGCGGACTGCTGTCGGGAATGACATTCGATGTCACTTTCAACCCAGCGAATGATGCAGTGAAGCACCCCGACGGAAGCGTGAACAAGGACGCGCAGCGGTGGGAGCTTGTCTACAACTCCGACTACGGGCGTGAGTTGCCCGACGAGACGCTGAAGCCGAGTGTCGGCGACAAGATTGTCTTCGTCAACTTCGATGCCAAACTTGTTACGGAAGGCGATATGGTTGCCGATGCTGAGAAGAAACTCTACACCACCGCAGTTGATTACATTAAGAAACAGGCGACCGACAATCAGACATACGAATGCACTATTATGTGCGACGTGGCACGCAATGGCTTCACGCTCGATGTCGGTCAGCGTGTGCGGCTTGTCAACGCCGCATTTTTCCGCACACCGAGGAAAAGCCGTGTTATCGGTTGGGAAATCCCTTTGGATATTCCCTACGACAACCCAGTGTACACTATCGGCGAGGCGGTCAGCTACTCCACCATAGGCACGTTGTCGAAGTCGGTGGAGGCTCTGACTGCACAAGGACAGCGCAGAGAATCGGAAAGCGGCGGTGTGTATCTTATCCGCTCCTACGATAATGTGACACCAGCCTCTGACTTGAACGCCTACTCGGCACTCCGTGCGCTGCGTCAGTTTGTCAACGCGGTTGACGATGATGATGTCGCGGGCTTGCTGAAGTTCGCCAAAGGCTTGCAGTCGGCTGACTTTATGGAAGGCTCTTTCGGTCGCGGCTTTGAATTGATGAAAGACCGCAACGGACACTCATACTTGGAGATTGACGAGATATTCGTGCGGATGCGTGCAGTGTTCGAGGCGTTGGAAATCAAACACGTCAGCCACGTCGGCGGTGAGAACATCCTCTCTCCCGCTGGCATTGAGTGCTACAGAGTTGAGACTGTGCCAGCGCAGATTGGTCTGCGTAGCAGTGACGGAGCGGACTTGCTCGACAAAGACGGAGAGCAGTTGACGGCGAAAGCCACGGACACGAACGTCTACCGCTGCTACTTCAAAACGACCGACGGAGAGCGGACGATATACAATCAATTCGCGGTGGGCGACCTTGCTTTATGCCGCGAGTTCAACACGAAGAAGAATGCCGACGGAACGACCCTCGGACGCTACTATTGGCGCGCTGTGGTTGGTGTCGGCACTGACTATATAGATTTATCAATCACAGACTGTCTTGAAGGCTCTGACGCTCCGATGAAGGGCGACACGATTGTATGTCTTGGAAACAAGTCCGACAAGGCGCGTCAGAATGCGGTCGTGGTATCGTCATACGGAGTGGGAAGCCCGTCTATCAAGATGTATCAAGGCATCAAGACTTTCGCGCTTTCGGACGACAATGCGCCTGTGATTATTTCCCCAGACGGGAACAAGTTTACAGGCGACTTCGTTAGCCGTAGCGGTGACAACATTGTCGACATTATCAACGGCAAGGCGAAGGTGTACACCGAGAAGCCTTCGTTCCAGCCGTACAAGGTCGGCGACTTGTGGGTGAACGCAACTGACGGAACGTATAAGAACGAACTGCTCCGCTGTGTTTCCAATGCGAAAACGTTCACCTATCAAGGCAAGCTGAACTATTTGTACAATATCAATGATTGGAAGCCGTCAAACGGCTATATGTCGGAGATAAAGCAGACCTCGGACGCTATCAAGATGTCTGTGTATGCGCTCGGTCAACCGAAGCGCAATTACGCTACACTGCCGCAGACAATGACGTTGACGGTTGCAAAGCCGTCTCTCGGCAATCCGAGCGGAAAATACATTGTCGGAAGTATCATTACCGACGGCTTGACGCATACGCAGCAGTTGTACTTGTCGTTCTCAGTCACCACGGTTGGCGACTCGCTTCTTGCCGCTCTGCCTGTGCGTATGGATATTGTCTGCGGAACATCGGTGGTCTACACCACCGAGTTCGAGACGAAGAAAGGTGTATCGGTGTCGGCGACGCAGAAAGACATCGTGTTGACGGTCGAAGAATCGTGGCTGTCGGTCGGAGCATTGTCGGTGGTGTTGTCAAGCAAGAGCATCGCCACGGTGACGCTGACGGATTTCCGCGTGTGCCTTGTCCCCAACACTTCATACTCAGAGGCGCAGGAGCAGAAACTTAAACGCACGGGAATCGACATCGTGAACGAGCGAATCTTGCTGCAAGCGGACACCACGGAGTTTGTCGGCAACGACGGAACTACACGTGTGCGGATTTTCGGAAGCGACGGCAAGATAAACGCCGAGATGATTGATGCCGACAGCATTGTCGCAAAGCGTCTGCAAGCGAAGACGGCTCTCGGCACGGTGGATATTGACAACGGCGCCATATTACTGACTGACGCGAACGGAAAGCCGAGAATGCGCATATCGGGGGGCAATCTCACCGCTTCGGCTTCGTCGGTCGACATCCCGATGAAGCTGTACTCTGGGCAGATTGATGTGGATGAGAGCAAGGACTACTACCACGCGGAGGTTGCGTTGCCCGAAGCAAGCGGCTATGTGTTCAAGACAGCCAACGGAGCGGTGGCGAAACTGCCGACGATAGGGCTCGGTGTGTCGGAGCTTGTATCCGACGCATTGGCATACCCAGGAGGGCGCATCCGCGCACGCCTTGAATTGCTGCTCGACGGCAAGGTTGTCGGTGCGCTTGACAAGGAAGCCGCCGCTACCGACTTGTCTGTCTCGGGGACGCTCTCCCTTGATTCGCTCTCGGTGTTACTCGCCGAGGGCATCCACTCTATCACTGCCAAGGTCTGGTTCTGGGGCAATGGGAACGCTGTCACTTCGACATCGTTCCGCATCGAGCCGAACGGCAACATCTTGGTGTCATATCCGACAGATATGGTTGAAATCGCAGCGGACGGATTCCGCGCCGCAACCGCTGGCGGAACGTACATACAGCAGACCGCTGAAGCTTGTGTGATGGCTTATCAGCAATACCGCTTGGAGGTGTCGGGCAAGGGCATCCGCGCCACGACTGACGGACACAATTGGATAAACTTAATATAGTGTGAATGGTATGATTAGGATAGTAAGAGGAAACAAGTTTCGGTTGCTGATACCGCTCGAACTGACAACGACAGAGGGCGGAGTGAGCAAAACCGAGAAATACACGCCGACGGAACAGTGCCGCGTGTGTGTCCGCAAGGCATCCGCTTCCTACGATGTTCCGCACTCGGTGCAGGACACGAACGTGCTTGTCGTTGACATCGCCGCCGACTTGCTAGGCAACGGGACGTATGCGGTGGAGGTGACTGACAAGGATGTGCGCTCAATGCGCCTTGCGCAATTCGCTATCGTGGAAACGACGGAGGAGGCGGACGTCAAGCAGCCAACGGACTTTGAGTTGCAGACCGCCGCACTTGACGCACAGGTGTTTTTCGGAGGCATTACAGAGAATGATGTGCGGAGGATTGTCGATGAGCATCTTGGCATTCCAAAGGACGCGAACGGAGAGATTTTATTAACCAAAGAACAAATATAGTATGGCATATCAGATTAATTTGACAGGCAAGGAGATTGACGAGCGGCTTCAGAACATAGGCACTGACAAGGATGTGGCGGCGGCTGACGGATCACTCTACGCTCGTATCAGCAAGAATGCTGACGACGTTGATGAATTGAGAGATACAGTGGGACACATAGATTCCGCCCAGAATGCGACCGACAAGACGGTGGCGCAGCACACGGCGGACATCAACACGTTGCAGACGGCGTTGAAAACGAAAGCCAACCTTGTATTAGGGAAGGTGTCGGTAAACGAACTTCCTGTTGCAACTTCGTTAGGAAATCCTAATAATGGTACAATTCCATCAACATTTGCAGTTAGCAAGGCTATTAGTGATAAGATTGTAGGTCTGCTTAATTGGCAAGGGGTTAAGGATACTACTGATGAAATCAAGGATATTGCACTTGCTAAAAAAGGTGATGTATGGCATTCAAACGAAGATGGTTCGGAGTGGGTATGCACTGAAGATATATTTACAGCTGATCATTCTGTGTGGGACAGATTGTCGATATTCTTGGAATGCATATGGGCAGTGTGGCGGTTGCCGTGCTCAGCCTTGACGGCGAAGTCGATCGCCTGGTCGATGTCCTTGACGCGGACGATACCGAGGATCGGCATCATCAGCTCGGTCTGAACGAAGGTATGCTCAAACGGGACCTCGGCAATGGCGCACCGGATCTCGGGACCGACGTGCAGCCCGATCTTCTCCAGGATCACCGAGCAGTCACGGCCGACGCAGTCGCGGTTGACCATATGCGTGACCTTGCCGTCCTTGCCGATCTTCTCGACCACGACGACCTTCGCCAGCGCATCCGCCTGCTCACGGGTGAGCAGGATGCAACCGTTCCGGAGCATTCCCTGAATCAGGCGGTCGGCGACGTTCTCAAACACGAACACCTCCTTCTCGGCGATGCAGGGAAGGTTGTTGTCGAACGTGCAGCCGTCGATGATGTCCTTGGCAGCCTTCTCGATATCGGCGGTATCGTCCACGATGACGGGCGGGTTGCCCGCACCGGCGCCGATCGCCTTCTTTCCGGAGGACAGCACCGCCTTGACCACGCCGGGGCCACCGGTGCAGACCAGCAGACGGATGGCAGGGTGCTTGTACATAACATCGGCAGTATCAAGCGTGGGCTTCTTCACGGAAGCGACCAGCACTTCCGGACCGCCCGCGGCGTGCACGGCACGGTTGACCAGATCGACCGCGTAGTTGGAGGTAGCGATCGCGCCGGGATGGGGATTGAACACCACACCGTTACCGGCGGCGATCATGCCCATGCTGTTGCAGATAACAGTCTCGGAGGGGTTGGTAGAGGGAGTAATGGCTCCCACCACACCGAAGGGCGCACGCTCGGTCAGCGTCAGACCGTGATCGCCGGTCTTCGCCTCGGCGACGATATCCTCGGTGCCGGGGGTCTTGTCCGCGACCAGGATGTGCTTGGCGATCTTATGCTCCACCTTGCCCATCTTGGTTTCCGCCACACCCAGCGCCGCCATGGTGGCAGCCTCGGCGCGGCAGTACGCGCGAATGGAGGAGATCAGCTTTTCCCGATCCGCCACGCTGGTGGCGCGGATGGTCTTGTAGCCCGCCTCGGCGGCGGCGATGGCTTCCTCCATGGTGTCGAACACGCCGACAAACTTACGTCCGTCATACTGGGTCGCATCCCAGGTGTGTCCGGCGGCAGGCGCCTCGCTCCGGATCTCCCGGACGACCTTGGCGACCAGCTCGGCGACCTGTGCTTCAGTCAGATTGATTGCCATAGCGGTTCTTCCTTTCTCAGAGTTTATTTTGCGGAATACTGTCCCGCATTACTTGCCCAGAGCGGCGAGAACCTTGCGGGTGATCTCGGCGATCATGTCATTGTCGCCGGAAACGGGAGCCTCCTTGCCGCAGCTGCAGCCGGAGTGCGCAGCCTCGTTGTTCTTGGGCAGGCAGCGGCAGTTGGGCGTGCCGCGGTTCGGGCACTTCGCGCAGCCGGGATGCTTACCGGGCAGCCCCATCTTCTTACGCAGCTCCATGAGCTTCTCCAGCTGCTCGCAGGGGATCTCCTCAATGTGAGCCTCGGCGCCGACGCCAAGCTGACGGGCATACAGGTTGATCTTCGCGTTGAACTCAACCTCTTCCATGGTGAAGCAGGCGCGCATCAGCGTGTTGCCGACGGTCAGGGCGCCGTGGTTCTTCAGCAGGAATGCATCATGCTTCTGGATATAGGGCATGAGCGAGTCGGGAATCTCCATGGTGGAGGGGGTACCGTAATCGCAGGTGGGAACGGAGCCGATGGTCAGGATTGCCTCAGGCAGGATGAACTGATCCATGGCAATGCCCGCGACCGTGAAGGCGGTAGCCACAGGAGGATGTGCATGCACGACAGCGCCGGCATCCGGACGCTCCTGATACACGCGCATGTGCATCTTGATCTCGGAGGAGGGGTTGAGCTTACCGTCGATCTTGTTGCCCTGCCCGTCGATCCGGATGATCATATCGGGGGTCATGTAGCCCTTGGAGACACCGGTGGGGGTGCAGTAGAACTCGTTGGGTCCGACCTTGACCGAGATGTTGCCGTCGTTGGCGGCGACGAAGCCGTGATCATAGATACGCTTACCTACGTCGCAGATTTCCTTCTTGATTTCAAACGGAGACTGTGCCATACTGTTTGTTTCCTTTCGTTTTATAAGATTCTGTATGTTATTCGGTCTTCTCCCGGCAGGAAAGCCGCCGGGAAGCCATATTGGGAACTGTGCGGGCGGAGCTTACCTGTCTCCGACCAGCTTCATGGTGTCGGCTGCGATCATGTACTCCTCATCGGTCGGGATGACCAGCACCTTGACGGGCGAATCGTCGGTCGAGATGACGGCGTTGACGCCGCGCTCCATGTTCCGGTTCTTCTCCTTGTCCAGCCTGATGCCGAGGAACTCCAGGTCGGAGGCAATCTTCTCGCGGGCGCGGGCATCGTTCTCACCCAGTCCCGCCGTAAAGACCAGCACATCCACGCCGTTCATCTCCGCCACATAAGCGCCGATGAGCTTCTTGGCTCCCTGGCACATGACGTCCATCGCCAGCGCGGCGCGGGCATTGCCTGCCTCAGCGGCTGCCCAGACCTCCCGCGCGTCATTGGACACGCCGGAAACGCCCAGCAGACCGGACTTCTTGTTCAGGGCGGTGTCCATCTCGTCCGGCGTCATGCCGGTCTTCTTCATCATGTAGGTCACGATGGAGGGGTCGATGGAGCCGCACCGGGTACCCATGGGCAGACCCTCCTGCGGCGTAAAGCCCATGGAGGTATCCACCGCCTCGCCGTACCTGACTGCGGAAATGGAGGAACCGCTGCCGATGTGGCAGGTCACAATCTTCAGCTGCTCCAGCGGCTTGCCCACAAAGCGTGCCGCCTCGGCAGAAACATAGCGGTGAGAGGTGCCGTGGAAGCCGTAGCGGCGGATGCCGTACTGCTCAAACCACTCGTAGGGCAGCGCGTACACGTATGCTTTCGGCTCCAGCGTAGCATAGAAGGACGTGTCAAACACGCCGACCATGGGCGTGTTGCCCATCAGCTTACGGCAGGCATTGACGCCCTTGATGGCAGGGGGGCCATGCAGGGGGTTGATGGGCACAATGGACTCGAGATACTTCATCTCTTCCTCGCCCAGCATCCGGGAGGATGTGAACTTGCCGCCGTGGGCGAACCGATGACCGACCGCGGTGATTTCATCCACGCTGTCGATCACGCCCCACTCCGGATCTGTCAGAAGCCTGAGAACGAGCGCGATTGCCTCGTCATGAGTGGGCATGGGGTAGTCGGCGGAATAGGTCGCCTTGCCGGGACGCTTATGCGTAACAGCGCCGGACAGACCGATCTTTTCGCACAGACCCTTAGCCGGCACGCGGCGCTCGTCCATATCAAACAGCTGATATTTCAGCGACGAGCTTCCGGCATTGACGACCAGAATCTTCATGGAAAATTCTCCTTCTTTCACAGTATTGAGGCAACCGTGCGCGCGGCGCGCGACATACGGTGCAGCATGCGCGGAACGCCCCTCATAGAAGACAAATCTATTCACCATGTATTATAACAAAATGACGAAAGAAATGCAAGGGGGTAACGCATCTTTTTCGTTTGAAAACCATACAAACTTTTTTCCTCTGTTTCCGGGCTTTTTTATGAAGGAATGCCACTGACAAAAAAAAGACAATTTCGCCTGATAAAAAAATAACGATAGCCGTGCGTGCGGCTACCGTTTATCTTCAATAATTATATAACACCTGTTTTTTACACCCCCTGCACGCCTGTGTTCCGGGCAGTATGCCGGGGCACCGGGGACACCCCGGAGACGGTATACGGGGCTGTGGGAATAATTGGGCAATCTGACGAAAGCGTTCCGGGCGCCGCGCAAAGGCGACACCCGGAACGGACAAATATCGTGTTGGGGGACAGCGCGGCGTCGGTATTTACCGGACGCCCAGCACGGCACCGCCGATAATGCCCGCGTTGTTCTTCAGCTCGGCAATGCATATCCTTGTGTCCGGCACCACGCCGTGCCCGTACACCTCGGCACGGATGAGCGGAACCAGCGTTTCCAGCAGGCTGTCGCCCTCGTTGGAAATGCCGCCGCCGATGGACAGGACTTCTGGCTGGAAGATGTTGATGATATTGGAAAGCCCCTGCGCAAGGTAGTGCAGGTAGGTGTTGACCACCTCGGTCGCAACGGCGTCCCCGGCGCGCATGGCGTCAAACGCCGTTCTGCCGGAAACCTTACCCGCCTTCGCCACCATATCCTCCATCAGGGTCTGCCGCCCGTCCGCACGTGCGGCATCCAGCGCCCGCGCAGTCATGCGGATCAGCGCCGTCGCGGAGCTGTACGCCTCCCAGCAGCCGTGCCGCCCGCATCCGCAAGGCTCCCCGTCAGTCACGATGACGATGTGACCCAATTCTGCGCCGGCGTAGTTGAAGCCGGAATACACCTTATCATCAATAATAATTCCTCCGCCGACGCCGGTACCCAGCGTAATCATGACAGAGTTATGCGTACCGCGTGCGGCGCCCGCGACCGCTTCGCCCCACGCCGCTGCGTTTGCATCGTTCTCAACGAACACATAGGGGGCAGGAAAGCGCTCCCGGATGTATGCGCAGATGGGGAACTTACGGAAGGGCAGGTTGCAGGAATACTCGATCACGCCGTCGTCATGGTTGGCGATACCGGGCGAAGCAATACCCACCGAAGCGATCTCGGTCTCCGGGATGCCCGCCTTGACGCACACCGAGCGGCACAGCGCCGCCATATCATCGGCGATAGCCTCCGAGGAGCGGTCTGCACCTGTCGGGACGCTTTCCTGACAGATAATCTCATACGCTTCATTCACAATACCGGCGGCAATGTTGGTTCCGCCCAGGTCAATTCCAATCCGATACATATATGTTGCATCTCCATATTCTTTTTTCAGAATTCTCCGGCTCGTGCGGAGTCATTGCCTCTATTATAATCCATCCCCGACCTGTATGTCAAGGGATTCCCGCGTAATTTCTTCCGGATTTCCTTGCCTTTATCCTTTTTCTGCCCTCCCCCACCCCGCCCCGCACCCGCAGAACGCTTTTCCCGGCGGGAGTAGGGAGGGGATAAGCCGGTTTCACCGGACTGCCCCGACAGTTGTATGCGGAATAAAAAAGTCATGCTGTTCCGTGTAAATCCTGTTTGTTCCCCTTGACAGCGTCGCGCGGGGCATGGTATAATGTAGCAAAGGAATCCGCAGTTCCCCGGAAAGGAACTGCGGATCCCGGGATTGAGGAATCCGGAAAGGAGCCCTATGCAAACATCATCGACGCACGCTATTGATATACAGCATCTTGACAAATCCTTCGGGGACATCCATGCGGTCCGCGACCTGTCCTTTCACGTCCGGCAGGGCGAGCTGTTCGCCTTTCTCGGTGTCAACGGTGCAGGCAAATCCACGACCATTTCCATTCTGTGCGGACTGCTGGCAAAGGACGGCGGCACCGTCACGGTATGCGGACAGGATGCCGACCGGCACATGGGCAGCATCTCCCGCCGATTGGGGATTGTGTTCCAGAACTCCGTACTGGACAGTGCGCTGTCCGTGCGCGACAACCTGCGCTGCCGCGCCGCGCTGTACGGCATCACAGGCACCTCCTTCCGGGAGCGGTTGGCGGAGCTGTCCGCACTGCTGGATCTGGAGCCGCTGCTCGCGCACCCGGTCGGCAAGCTGTCCGGCGGGCAGCGCCGGCGCATTGATGTGGCGCGTGCCCTGTTCCACTCACCCGATATACTCATTCTGGACGAGCCTACCACCGGACTTGACCCGCAGACCCGCCGGACGCTGTGGGAGGTGGTACAGTCGCTTCGCCGCCGGAACGGCATGACGGTATTCCTGACCACCCACTACATGGAGGAAGCGGCAGACGCAGACTATGTGGTGATTCTGGATGCGGGGCGCATCGTCGCAGAGGGCACGCCGCTGGCGCTCAAGAACGCTTACACCGGTGATTTCATCACGCTGTACGGGAAAAGCGAGCAGGATGTTGCCGCGCTGGGACTGCCCTGCGAATGCATCCGCGACGCCGTGCGGGTAGCGGTTCCCGACACCGCCGCCGCAACGCGCCTGATCCTCGCGCACCCGGAGATGTTCACCGACTACGAAATCACAAAGGGACGCATGGACGACGTATTTCTCGCCGTGACAGGCAAAAAACTGAACGGAGGTGGCGCGGAATGAACGGGCTTGGACAACTCATCCGACGCGATTGCAAGCTGTTTTTCAAGGACAAGGGACTGTTTTTCTCCTCGCTCATCTCCCCGCTTATCCTGCTGGTTCTGTACGCCACCTTTCTCGGGCGCATCTACCGGGACAGCTTCACCTCGGCTCTGCCGGAGGGACTTTCATTCAATCCTGCGCTGCTGGACGCAACAGTCGCGGGGCAACTCATCTCCTCCCTGCTGGCGGTCTGCTGTGTGACCGTGGCTGTCTGCGCCAACCTGCAGATGGTATCGGATAAGGTCAGCGGCGCACGGCGCGATCTCGCCGTATCGCCCGTCCGCTCCTCCACCGTCTCCCTTGCGTACTTCTGCGCGTCGTCACTGGTCACGCTGATCGTAAACTTCGTGGCACTGGGCGCATCGCTCGCCTATCTGGCGCTGGGCGGTTGCTGGTACATGACCGCGCAGGATGTCCTCCTCCTTGTGCTGGACGTGTTCCTGCTGACGCTGTTCGGCGTGTCGCTGTCCTCCTGCCTGTACGCCTACCTGACCACCAACGGGCAGGCATCGGCAATCGGCACGATCATCTCGACGACATACGGCTTTATCTGCGGCGCCTATATGCCTATTTCCAATTATCCGGACGGGCTGCGGAAGGTGCTGTCGTTCCTGCCGGGCACCTACGGAACCTGCCTTCTGCGCAATCACGCGCTGGCGGGCGTATATGACAGCATGGCGGACGAGGGACTGCCGGCGGAGTTTGTGGACGGCATCCGGGAATCCATTGACTGCTCGCTGACCTTCTTCGGGCACCCGGTGTCGGTCGGCGTCATGTACGCCGTGCTGATCGGGGCGATCCTGCTGTTGACCGGCGTTTACGTGCTGATGAGCAGTGCACGGCGGCAGCGGTGACAGCGCAGACAGCGCAGACGGCGCAGACGGCGCAGACGGCTCTGTCACCGCCGACAGATTCCGCCGGTCACACGAACCGAAAGCGCCCGCAAGGGCACAGTACACAATACGAAAGGAAGTGACGCATATGCTGACAATTTCCCATCTGACCAAAACCTACGGAGACAAAAAGGCAGTGGATGACCTGTCGCTGCACATTGCCCCCGGCGAGATCTGCGGCTTCATCGGGCACAACGGAGCCGGCAAGACCACCACACTGAAGGCAGTAACCGGCATCCTGCCGTTTGACAAAGGCGAGATAACCGTCTGCGGGACCTCCATCCGGGAGGATCCGCTGACATGCAAGCGGCAGCTGGCATACATCCCCGACAACCCCGATCTGTATGACTTCATGACCGGCATCCGGTACCTGAACTTCATCGCGGACATTTTCTGCATTCCCGCCGATGTCCGGGCGGAACGCATCCGGCGGCTGGGCGATTCGTTTGATCTGACCAAGGATCTGGCACAGCCCATCGCCGCATACTCGCACGGCATGAAGCAGAAGCTGGCGATCATCGCCGCATGGCTGCACGAGCCGCGGCTCATCCTCATGGACGAACCGTTCGTCGGACTTGACCCCAAGGCGTCCCACCTGCTCAAGGGCATGATGCGCGAGGTCTGCAACGCGGGCGGCGCCATCTTCTTCTCCACCCACGTGCTGGAGGTAGCGGAAAAGCTGTGCGACAAGGTCGCCATCATCAAGAACGGGCGGCTGATACGCGCCGGCAATATGGACGAGGTGCGGGGAGACGAATCGCTGGAAAGCGTATTCCTCGAACTGGAGGACACGTCGTCATGCTGAAAACACTGCTCCGGAAGCAGATGGCGGAGATCTTCCGCACCTACTTCTACGATACGCGGAAAAGCAAGCCGCGCTCCAAGGCGTCCACGATTTTTCTGTTCGTGATGTTCGGGGTTCTGATGATCGGCGTTCTGGGCACCATGTTCACGCTCCTGTCCGTCTTCCTGTGCGCCCCCCTGACGGAGGCGGGGCTTGCGTGGATGTATTTCACGGTCATGGCTCTGCTTGCCATTCTGCTCGGCGCCTTCGGCAGTGTGTTCAATACCTTTGCGGGACTGTACCTTGCCAAGGATAATGATCTGCTCCTGTCCATGCCGATCCCCGTCCGATACATCCTCACCGCGCGGCTTCTGGGCGTGTACCTGCTCGGGCTGATGTACTCCGGTGTGCTTCTGCTGCCTGCCGTTATCGTCTACTGGTGCATGGCATCCTTTTCCCTGCAATCCGTGCTGGGCGGCATCCTGCTGATCCTGACTGTGTCCGGCATCGTGCTGTTCCTGTCCTGCGCGCTGGGCTGGGTGGTCGCACAGATCAGCCGGAAGCTCCGCAACAAAAGCCTTATCACGGTGCTGATCTCGCTGATTTTCATCGGTGCGTACTACTTCTTCTACGCCAAGGCGCAGAGCCTGATGCAGGATCTCATAGCCAACGCCGACTCCTACGGTGCCAAGATACGCGGCGCCGCCTATCCGCTCTACCTGCTGGGCAGGATGGGCGTCGGGGATCCGGTTGCTCTGCTTGTATGGATTGCCGGGACAGCGCTCGTGCTGTTCCTGACGCTGTACATCATCGCGCGCGGCTTCATCCGGCTGGCGACCTCCACCGGAACCGTCGCCCGCACCGCCTACCGGGAGAAAAAGGCGCGCGTCGCCTCCCCCGCCGGGGCACTCCGGCGGCGGGAATTTGCCCGCTTTCTCGGCAGTCCGACCTATATGCTCAACTGCGGTCTCGGCTCGGTAATCGGCGTTGCGTTCGCCGGGTTCCTGCTGATCCGCAACAGCTGGGCTTACGAAAAGCTGTCGGTGCTGTCCGAGGCGGTGGGGATCGGCATCCCCCGCTTTGCCCCCATCGCCGCCGCTGCCGTGTGCATGATACTGTCCACGATAGCAATCACCGCGCCCTCGGTTTCGCTGGAGGGCAGGACGATCTGGCTGTCGCAGAGCCTGCCGGTCACGCCGTGGCAGGTGCTTCGTGCCAAGCTGGCGGTACATCTGTGGGTCGGCGGAATCCCGGCGCTGCTGTGCGGCGTCGCCGTGGCGGCAGCACTGCGGCTCCCCTTCCCTACTGCTGTAATGACAGTCATTCTCCCGCTTCTCTTTACCCTGCTGCAAGCCTGCTTCGGGCTGTTCGTCAACCTTCTGCACCCCAACCTGACGTGGGTCAGCGAGATGACACCCATCAAGCAGAGTCTGGGCGTACTGTTTTCCCTGCTCGGCGGCTGGGGCTATGCCGCCCTGCTCGGTGTCGGCGGCTACTTCCTGACCGTTCCGGTACCTGCATGGGTCGCCCTGCTGGCGCTCAATCTCCTGACGGCATTGCTGTCCCTGCTGTTGCTCCGCTGGCTGAAGGGCCGGGGCGCGCGGATATTCGCCACACTTTGATGTCTGAACCCGCTCTGCGCCGAAAAGGGCTGTTGCGTAAAAGCAACAGCCCTTTTCGGTATTCTGTTTGTACGAGGCGCGGTTACCGTTACCGGGCGCTATCCGCTCCGTCCGGCTTCCCGGGCAGGGGATCTTCCGGCGCCTGCCGGCTGTCCGCCGACTGGTTTCCGCCCCCTGCGAACACGGTTCCGGGAGCAGGCGGGTCCAGGTGCGTCACGCCATCGTACAGATGGCACGCCACGCAGTGTCCGCCGCCCATGTCCCGCATGATGGGCGAAACCTGCTTGCAGATATCGCGGCATTCGGGGCAACGGGTATGGAACTTGCATCCGGCAGGCGGATTGGCGGGCGACGGAATATCGCCGCCCAGATGGATGCGGTTGAGCTTGACATCCGGATCCGGAATGGGAACTGCCGAGAACAGGGCACGCGTATAGGGGTGCAGCGGCTGGGCGAACAGATCCGCTTTGGAGCCGTATTCCACCATGCTGCCCAAGTACATGACGCCCACCTCATCCGAGATGTGCTCCACAACCGACAGATCGTGCGAGATGAAAATGTACGCCTGCCCGTGCTTCTCCTGCAGATCCTTGAGCAGGTTGATGACCTGCGCCTGAATCGACACATCCAGTGCCGACACCGGCTCGTCGCAGATGACCAGCTTCGGCTTGAGTGCCAGCGCCTTGACGATGCAGATACGCTGGCGCTGACCGCCGGAAAATTCATGCGGGTAACGGTCGTAGTGATGCGCCTGCAGTCCGCATTTTTCCATCATGTCCAGGACATAGCTTCTCAGCTCTGTCTTGGGCACGATCTTGTGCTGGCGCACTGCCTCACTCACGATCTCGCCCACCGTCATACGGGGGGACAGCGAGGAGTAAGGATCCTGGAAAATCATCTGGAACTCCGGGCGCTTGCGGCGCAGGGCTTCGCCCTTCAGATTCTCAATATGATCTCCGTCGAAGATGATCTCCCCGGCGGTCGGCTCATACAGGCGCAGGATGATGCGTCCCAGCGTACTCTTACCGCATCCGGACTCACCCACGATGCCGACCGTCTTGCCGGCATCCAGCGTCAGGGACACGTCGTCCACCGCCTTGAGGTAGACGGAATCCTTCTCATGCAGGGCTTTTTTGATGGGAAAGTACTTCTTGAGGTGGTTGACCACCAGCAGATGCTCCGCGTTCCCGTTCGGGGAGAGATTTTTAGTGTCTGCCATAGCTTACCTGTTCTCCTCCTTTACGGTCTCAGTACAGCGGTAGCACGCCACGAAATGCGTGGGCGATACCTGCACCATGGGCGGATACTCACCGCGGCAGGCGTCGCACCGCATGGAGCAGCGGTCGCGGAAGTAGCAGTGCGGCTGCATATTGATGGGGTTGGGGACGTTTCCGGGGATGCTGTACAGCCTGTCCACTTCCCGCCCCACGATGGGCTTGCTCTTCTGCAATCCGATGGTGTAAGGGTGCCGGGGATCCTTGAAAATCTCCTGCACGGTTCCCTTCTCCACCACGCGGCCGGCGTACATGACCACCACGTAATCCACCATCTCGGCAATGACGCCGAGGTCATGCGTGATGAGCATGATACTGCCGCTGATCTTGTTCTTGACATCCCGGAGCAGGTCGAGAATCTGCGCCTGAATGGTGACATCCAGTGCAGTGGTCGGCTCGTCCGCTATGATGAGCTTGGGGTTACAGCACAGCGCCATGGCAATCATGACGCGCTGGCGCATACCGCCCGAGAGCTGGTGCGGGTAGGAAGCGTAAACGTGATCCGGCATGGCTATGCCGACCAGCGAGAGCATCTCCAGGCTCTTCTTCCGCGCAGTCTCGCGCGTTGCACCGTCCACATGGCGCAGAGTCACCTCATCCAGCTGGTTGCCAATGGTGAACACCGGATTGAGCGAGGTCATCGGCTCCTGGAAGATCATGGCAATCTCGCGTCCGCGGATGGACGCCATATCCGCCACGGGCAGCTTGGCAAGGTCAAGCACTTCCTCGTGCGTCCGGAACGCCCGCTTCATGACCGGATGCCCATTCTTGTCCAGCTCGGGCTCCATGACAGGCTGTCCCTCCGCGTTGAGGACGGGTTTGCCGTCCTTACCCAGCCGGGGACGCAGGGCAGGCTCAACGCCTGCCGGCTCCCGGACGGTGGAACGGAAGCGGATGCTGCCGCTGACGACCTGTCCCATCGGTGCCTGCACCAGCTGCATGAGGGACAGGCTGGTCACGGATTTACCGCAACCGGACTCACCCACGACGCCGACCGTCGCGCCCTGCGGAATGTCGAAGGACACGCCGTTGACCGCCTTGACGACACCGTTATCGGTAAAGAAGTAGGTATGCAGGTCGTCGAATTCCACCACGTTGCGGGGATCCTTCATCTGCGTGACGCAGTCAGCGCGGCGGTACGTCTTGCGCAGCTTCTGGAGCCGCCGTATCTCCCGGCGGTTGGAACGCGCGATATCACGGGATTCCTTTGCCGAAATGTAATGCGTATTCTGCTTATCAGCCATCCCGCGTCACCTCCTTGCTTTGGGGTCAAAGGCGTCCCGCAGGCCGTCTCCCACAAAGTTGAATGCCAGAACCGCCAGCACGATGCAGATACCCGGCGCAATCCACAGGTTCGGATAGTACACCAGCGCCGTGTTGTTGGCGGCTGCGTTTATCATGTTGCCCCATGTAGCGTACTCGGCGGGCAGACCGATGCCCAGATACCCCAGCGTTGCCTCGGTCAGGATAATGCCACCCAACCCCAGCGTCATGGACACGATGAGCTGCGGCATGACATTGGGAATCAGATGCCGGAAAATCTTGCGTCCGACGGTCAGACCGCTCGCCTCGGCGCTGAGCATGAAGTCCTGCTCACGCAGGGACAGTATCTGCCCGCGCACAAGGCGCGCCGTCCCAGCCCAGCCGAACAGCGTCAGCATTGCCATCATGATATACAGCTTGGCGGGACCGCTGATGTCCTGCTTATCCAGCGCGACACCGACGATCATCATCATGGGCATGGTCGGGACGCAGTTGAAGATATCCACGATACGCATGATGACCTGATCCACCCACTTGCCGAAATAGCCGGCAAGTCCGCCCAGGAACACGCCCAGCACGGTCTCCAGGATAATCACCACGAAGCCGACGGTCAGCGACACGCGACCGCCGTACATCAGGCGGGAGAAAACGTCAAAGCCCTTGTCATCGGTACCCAGCAGGTGGGTGCCGGAGGGGGACAGATAGTTGGTCGGGTGGGAGTAGTGGACGATCCAGACCTTACTGCCGTCGCCCGCCGGGCTTTCCACCTCGGTATAGTATGCCTGCTCGATCTGCTGGCTCTCGTCCGCCTGCTTCTCCCCCCAGACAAAGGGGAAAAACTTCATAAGCGGTCCCGCAAAGGAAAACACGAACAGCACGAGCAGGACGATGAGTCCCGTCATGGACAGGCGGGAGCGGAAGAACCGCTTCATGACCAGCCGTCCGGGACTCAGCGTCCGGGCGCCGATCTCCTCGACGGACTCCTCCGCGGCGTCCGCGCGAACCGGCGACACCACATCCACGGCAGTGACCTCAGCCATTTCCGCAGTCACATCCGGACTCTCGGTCCGGTTCTGCTTGTCATTCAGATTCATACGGCGCCTCCTTACTTTCCGAGCTTGACGCGGGGGTCAACCACCGCGTACATCAGGTCGCTCAGCAGGGTGCCGATGACAGTCAGAATGGCGATGAAGATATTGTAGCCCATGATGAACGGAATGTCCGCTACGATCAGGGCATCGTATGCCAGCTTGCCGATACCGGGGATACTGAACACCGTCTCGGTAATCATGGCACCTCCGAACAGGCTCGGCAGGATACCCGCCATCATGGTGACAAGCGGTATCATGGTATTGCGGAATGCGTGCTTGTAGATAACGGTATGCTCGGTCAGACCTTTGGCACGTGCCGTGCGCACGTAGTCGGCATTGAGTGCCTCCAGCGTGTTGGTTCTGGTATAGCGCATCAAGAATGGCTTGTCAACCTCACGCTCAGGCTCCTGAATCCACTCATCAACTACGTCCATCAAGTGCTCAACAGACTTAACCCACTTCTCTACACCGTTCAAAGCGCCGAGAGCAGAACCGCGTACGATTGGAGTATCCTCCTCATAACCGTACTGCTCGAGGATCTCATGAAGCTCCATTTCAACGAGCTCAAGCATCTCCTCATCGTCAACCATATCACACTTGTTCAAGAAAACAACCAAACGAGGAACGTTTACCTGACGTGCAAGAAGTACGTGCTCACGTGTCTGTGGCATAGGACCATCAGTAGCAGCACAAACCAAGATTGCACCATCCATCTGAGCAGCACCAGTAACCATGTTCTTTACATAGTCAGCGTGTCCAGGACAGTCAACGTGTGCATAGTGACGCTTTTCTGTCTCATACTCGATGTGAGCAGAGTTGATAGTGATACCACGCTCTTTCTCCTCAGGAGCATTATCAATCTGATCGAATGACTTAACTTCCTCAGATGTACCGAGCTTCTCATTCAATACCTTAGAGATAGCTGCAGTAAGAGTAGTCTTACCATGGTCAACATGACCAATTGTACCAATGTTTACATGCGGTTTGGTACGCACGAATTCTTCTTTAGCCATAGCTTTTTCTTTTTTTCGATTATTTTTATTATTTTTTTAACGGCGTAGTCTTCGGGCATACGCTTTTTTTCGCGAGAGGAAATTTTTTCGTCCGCAAGCGATATTCTTTCTCCGTATCTACGGTTGGTGGAATAGTTTTTGACGCGATTTTTTGTGAACGTGGTCTTTATGTCACCCGGACAAATTGCCGTAACATCTATCCCGTACGGGTGCAATTCCATTTTAAGTCCGTGACTGAACATGGAAAGACCGGCTTTGGACGAGCAGTACATTGTTCGGAACGGCAGCGGAAAAAGCGCGCATGCGCTGGAAACGTTTATTATTTTCGACCCCTTTGACATCATCGGGAGAAGTCTTTTCGTAAGCAGTATCGCACCTGTAAGATTTGCCGAAAATTGCTTTTCTATCTGTTCGTCGCCAAGCAGTTCCGCCGCTCCGTACAAGCCGTATCCGGCGTTATTGACGAGGACGTCAACTTTTCCGAACCGTTTCTTTATTTCTTCCGCCGCAGCGTTTATCGACTCGTCGTCGCTTAAATCGCACGCAATATCGGGATAAACCGAGCTGCGCGACAAGGATATCACGGTGTTTTCCTGTCCGAAATATTCTTTCAGTCTTTTTCCTATACCGCTGCTTGCGCCGGTTATTATTATGATCTTTCCTATAAATTTCATTGCTCGCTCCGCCTTTTTCTTCTATTATATATTATTTACACGAGGATTGCAACGACATTTCGACCTGCTTGGTCAAAAAGAAAAATTTCCGACCGTTAAATTTTAAAAACCACTCGAATTTAATTTACATTTAAATAAAAAAGGGCTAAAATATAAT
>ENA-UEQL01000477-UEQL01000477.1-human-gut-metagenome-genome-assembly--contig:-NODE-477-length-28304-cov-9.675275_pt1 | contig 28304 bp, 22 predicted proteins | sample MGYA00242905_ERZ507926 | MGnify/ENA primary metagenome ERZ507926 (study PRJEB26167, sample SAMN06115531) | human gut metagenome | host: Homo sapiens | place: China:Henan | collected 2015-09-09 | study...
AAGGGGAAACAAAATGTAACAAATAATGACAAATACCCCGGCGCACTGCGCCGGGGTATTTGGAGCATATAACGCTTTTCGCCTACCGCTGACCCTTGTCGTAGGGGATGCCCTCGGCCTTGGGGGCCCGGGACTTCTTGGAGGTAAAGGCCAGCACCAGCAGGGTGATCAGATACGGCAGCATCCGGTACAGGTGGGCGCTGATGCCGATGTCGGCCAGCAGGAACACGCCGCCGCCGTTGATGTCGATGCTGGCGTATGCCGCGGCGATGCACTTGAACAGGCCGAACAGCAGGGACGCCCCGGCGATGTTCAGAGGCTTCCAGTTGCCGAAGATCATAACGGCCAGAGCCAGGAAGCCGAAGCCCGCCACGTCGCCGTTGGAGGAGCAGTTGGCCGTGGTCATGGCGTACACGAAGCCGCCCATGCCCGCCAGTGCGCCGGAAATGGTAACACCGGCATAGCGCATTTTATACACGTTGATGCCCAGGGAGTCCGCCGCCTGGGGATTTTCGCCGCAGGCCCGCAGACGCAGGCCGAACTTGGTCTTGTACAGGATGACGGACAGGATGATGAACAGCAGGATGCAGATGTAGGTGGCCAGGTAGATCTTATTCAGGAAGGTTTCCCCGAAGAAGCCCCAGTCCACGTTCTTATCCACGCCGAAGGTGGACTTTTTCAGCATGAACCAGCTGGCAGAGTCGCCGGTGGCCATCTGCAGGGTGTTCTGGTTGGCGATGATGCGGATCAGGAACAGCACCAGGGCCGGAGCCATCAGGTTCAGCGCCGTGCCGCCGATGGTCTGGTCGGCCCGGAGGTTGATGGACGCAAAGCTCAGCAGCAGGGAGAACACCGCGCCCATGGCCGCCGCCACCAGCATGGTCAGCAGCTCCAGCCCCTGCAGGGCCACCCAGTCACCGGCCTGCTTGGCGGCCAGCACCGCCTGGGACCCCTGCATCAGCCGCACGAACAGCACGCCGATGAAGGCGCCGAAGATCATGATGCCTTCCAGGGCCAGGTTGATGATACCGCTTCGCTCGGCGAACACGCCCGCCAGGGCCACGATCATCAGGGGCACCGCGTAAATCAAAGTCTGTTGGATCAGAAACGTCATGCCTGGTCGCCTCCTTCCTCCGTCTGGACCGTTACCGGCTCTGCCGGTTCCGTGGGTTCCTCCGCCGGTTCCTCCGGGGGTGCGGCGTCCGCCGCCGGGGCGGCAGTCTCCTCCACATGGGCGTGGGGCTTTTTCTTCCGGGACAGCATCATGCGGATGGCCAGGGAGAAGGCGGACAGGTACACGATCACGGAGATGATGACGTCAGTGATATACTCGTTATAGGCCGTCAGGTTGGTCAGCTGCAGACCCACGATGTTCAGCATGGCCATGAAGATACCGGTGAAGATCACGGCGATGGGGTTGTTCAGGGCCAGCAGGGCCACGGGGATGCCGTTGAAGCCCACGGCGGGCAGGGCCTGATAGGTGGACCAATAGAACTCCGTGTTGCCAGAGAGCCAGTACAGGGCCGCGCCTGCCCCGGCCAGCGCACCGGCGATGGCCATGGACAGCACGATGTTGCGCTTGTCCCGGATACCGGCATAGCGGGCGGCGTGGCGGTTGGCGCCGCAGGCCTTCAGCTCATAGCCCAGGGTGGTCTTGTTCATCAGGATGTACATGGCGATGGCGATGACGATGGCAACGAGAATGCCGCCGTTGACCTGGGAGCCGGGGAAGATGGCGTCCAGCCCCAGCTTGGGGGTGGCCACGCCGTTGAAGGTGGTCTTATAGATATAGCCGGACTTGGTGCTCTCGACCATATTCTTGAAATTGCTGATGTCGAACATCCAGGTCACCAGGTTGGCGGCGATCCAGTTGGTCATGATGCACGCCAGCACCTCGTTGATGTTCAGCAGGGCCTTCACCAGGCCGGGAATCGCGCCCCACAGAGCGCCGGACAGGCACCCGGCCAGGAAGGCCAGCACCCAGATAACGCCCACGGGCACCGCGCTGGAGGGGATGGACAGGGCCACCATCAGGGTGACCATGGTGGAGATCAGATACTGGCCGGGGGCGCCGATGTTAAAGAGGCCCGTCTTGAAGGCCACGGCCACGGAAAGGCCCGTCATGATCAGGGGCGTGGCCCGGAACAGCATGTTGCCCAGGTTCACGGCGTTGAAGCCCCAGGTCAGGGTACCGGCGGCGTCGCGGCCGGTGCTGAAGATACCGGCGAAGATGATGCGGATGCCGTCCCATGCGCCGCTCAGGGAGATCTTCTCGTTGCACAGGCCCACGACCAGAACGGCTATGCCGCCCACTAAAAGACCCGCCACAATGGAGATCAGGGATGAGAGCACCTTTTTGGTGCCGTCTTTTTCGTAAAGCGCTGCCAGTGCGTTCTTTTTCATGCCTGGTCACCTCCCATATCGTCCCGCTTGGCGCCGGACATATACAGGCCCAGCTCGGCCACGGTGGTGGTTTTCGGATTCAGCTGGCCCACAAGCTGGCCCTCGTACATCACCAGGATGCGGTCGGACAGGCTCATGACCTCGTCCAGCTCCAGGGACACCAGCAGCACCGCCTTGCCCCGGTCCCGCTCGGCCACCAGCTGGCTGTGGATATACTCGATGGCGCCCACGTCCAGGCCGCGGGTGGGCTGCACCGCCACGATCAGGGACTTATCCCGGTCCACCTCGCGGGCGATGATGGCCTTCTGCTGGTTGCCGCCGGACATGCTGCGAGCGATGGTCACGGGCCCCTGGCCGCTGCGCACGTCGTACTGGTCGATGAGGTGCTGGGCGTATTCCCGGACGGCGGCGTTCTTAATGAAGCCCGCCTTCTGGAACTGCGGCTCCAGATACCGCTGGAGCACCATGTTCTGCTCCAGGGTGAAGTCCAGAATCAGGCCGTGCTTGTGCCGGTCCTCGGGAATGTGGCTCATGTTCTCGCCCCGGCGGCGGATGGAGGTATGGGTGATGTTCTTGCCGCACAGCTCCACGGTGCCGCCGGTGATCTTATCCAGGCCCGTCAGGCCCTGGACGAACTCCGTCTGGCCGTTGCCGTCGATACCGGCGATGCACACGATCTCTCCGGCCCGGACCTCCAGGCTCACGTCGTGAACGGCGTCCCGCTTGTGCTGGTGGGAGGCTACGCACATGTGCCGCACCCGCAGAACGGGGTCCTTGGGCTGGGCAGGCTCCTTCACCACCTGCAGCTGCACCGGGCGGCCCACCATCATGTTGGACAGCTCCTGCTTGTTGGTGTCGCAGGTGTTCACGGTACCCACATAGCGGCCCTTACGCAGAACCGTCACCCGGTCCGCCACCGCCATGATCTCGTTGAGCTTGTGGGAGATGAAGAGGATGGATTTCCCCTCCGCCGTCAGGTTTTTCATAATGGCCATCAGCTCGTCGATCTCCTGGGGCGTCAGCACGGCGGTGGGCTCGTCGAAGATGAGGATCTCGTTGTCGCGGTAGAGCATCTTCAGGATCTCGGTACGCTGCTGCATACCCACAGTGATATCCTCCACCTTGGCGTCCAGGTCCACGTGCAGGCCGTACCGCTTGGAGAGCTCCTCGACCTTCCTCCGCGCTTCCTTTTTCTGCAGGAAGCCGCACTTCGTCGTTTCGGCGCCCAGAATGATGTTGTCCAGCACGGAGAATACCTCCACCAGCTTGAAGTGCTGGTGGACCATGCCGATACCCAGTGCCGTGGCATCGTTGGGATCGTTGATCTTCACCGTCTGGCCGTTCTTGCGTATCTCGCCCGCCTCGGGCTGGTACAGGCCGAACAGCACGCTCATCAGCGTGGATTTGCCGGCGCCGTTTTCGCCCAGCAGCGCGTGGATCTCTCCCTTTTTCAGTTGGAGGGTGATATCGTCGTTGGCCTTGATGCCGGGGAACTCCTTGGTAATGTGAAGCATCTCGATCACATACGAGGGAGTCTTATCCATGCCGCCACCTACTTTCCTCTATTATTTTGCCTAATGGCGATAAAGGCATAAATTTATTATATAGCATATATGCACAGATTGCAAGAAAAACAGCGGCGTTTTACTCCTCGCATCACGGCGCTTGACACAAAAAAAAGAGACGCCCGCAGGCGTCTCTTTTTTTGTTAAGTACGTTCCGATTACTTGACCAGGTTCAGGGTCAGGCTGTCGGTGCTGTCCAGCTTGGAGTAGTCGTTGTCGACGACCAGAGAACCATCGGCCATCTTGGCCAGCATGGCGTTGTAGTCGTCCACAGTCCACTTGGTCAGGGACCAGGTAGCGGTGGGCAGGCCCACAGCGTTGTCCTTGGCGCCCAGGGTCACGAAGGTGCCGCCGATCTCGTCGAAGGAACCGTCATAGACCTTGCCGCAAGCCCACTGCACGGAGGCGGACAGGCCCTTCATAGCGGAGGTGATAACGGTATCGGACTGGCTGGACTGGTCAACGTCCACGCCCACCACGGCGCCGTCGTTAGCGGCAGCGGCAGCGGCGACAGACTGGAACATATTACCGCCGCAGGCGAAGATGACCTCGGTGCCGTTTTCATACCAGCCGGAAGCCATGGTCTGCAGCTCGGTGGAAGCGGCGAAGGAAGCGCCATACAGCCAGGAGTAGTTCATCTCGACCTTCACGCCCATCTCAGCAGCAGCAGCGGAAGCGCCCTGCACGAAGCCGTAGCCGTAACGGCAGCAAGCGGGGTTGTCGCCGCCGCCACCACCGGTGAAGCCCAGCTTGGTGTAGCCTTCCTTAACAACAGCGTAACCGGCCAGATAGCCGCACTGCTCTTCCTGGAAGCAGATGCCCAGAACGTTCTTCAGGGCGGTGCCGTCCTCGGTGGTCACAGCGCTGTCGCGGTCCACGAACACGAACTTGACATCGGTGAACTCAGCAGCGGCCTTGGTCAGGGCAGTGGCCTGCATAAAGCCGGCAGCCACGATGACCTTGGCGCCGCCCTCGGCAGCAGCCTTCATGGCATCGTAACGGTCGTCATCGGTAGCCTGGTCGCCGTTGGCGGGCTGATAGTACTTGTAGCTCAGGCCGTTGTTGGCAGCGTACAGCTTCACGCCGTCGAAGGTGCCCTGGTTGAAGGACTTATCCTTCAGCTGGCCCACGTCGGTGACGAAAGCGATCTCGTACTTGCCATCCTCGGAGGTCATCTCGTCGGGGATCTCGTCGGCGTTGGTGATCTCGGTGACTTCGGGGTTGTCGCCCTGGTTGTCGTCGGTCTTGTGGTCGTCCTTCTTGTCGCCGCAAGCGACCAGGGACAGCGCCATAACCAGAGCCAGGATCATAGCAAGAAACTTCTTCATGGTTATTCTACCTTCCTCAATTTTTTTATTTTCGCGCCTTGCGGCGGGAAAACCATCATTTCGGCACGGGGTCTTCCTCCCTCTGTGCCTTGCGCATTATAGCAGACTTTTTCGCCTTTGGCAAGTGAAAACCGCATTTTGCGGTAGAAATGTAAACAAATGTCATCAAAAATTTACATTTTGTTTGCGCGAAATGCACAAATGTATCACACATAGCGACAGCGCGAGATATCCTCCCGCGCTGTCGTGACCGTTGTTTACTTCTTGGCGGCCATCTTCACAGCCACCTCCAGGGCGATCTTCATCATGTTGGTGAAGGTGGTCTGGCGCTCATCGGCGGACAGCTCGGTACCGTTGACCAGGTTGTCGGAGATAGAGCAGATGGCCAGCGCCCGCTTACCGGTATAGGCGGCGGTGCAGTACAGACCGGCGGCCTCCATCTCCACGGCCATGACGCCCATCTTGGCGAAGCGCATGTTGCGCCCGGCGGCGTCATAGAACGTGTCGGAGGAGTACAGATTGCCCACGGGCATTTTCACGCCCAGCTCCCTGGCGCTCTCCACCGCGGCCATCAGCAGGTCGAAATCGCAGATAGGGGCGAAGGAGCCGCCCAGCTCATACTGGCTGGCAAAGTCGGAATTGGTGCAGGCGCCCTGACCGGCCACCACGCTGCCCAGCTCCAGGTCGGCCCGCATGGCGCCGGCGCTGCCCACGCGGATAATGTTCTCCACATCATACTGGGTGTACAGCTCATAGGAATAGATGCCGATGGACGGGATACCCATGCCGCTTGCCATCACGGACACCGGTACGCCCTTGTAGGTGCCGGTATAGCCCTGCACACCGCGGACGTTGTTCACCAGCTTCGGCTCGGTGAGAAATGTCTCGGCAATGAACTTGGCCCGCAGCGGATCGCCGGGCATGAGAACGGTCTTGGCGAAATCGCCCTTGTTGGCGTTATTGTGGGGAGTCGGCATAGTGGTTCCTCCTTATATTTACTGTTCCATGGCCTTCACGGCCTTGACGATACGGCTGGTGCCCAGACGGTCCGCGCCCAGAGCGATGAAATCTTTGGCGTCGTTCAGATCCGCGATGCCGCCGGCGGCCTTGATCTTCACGTGGGACGCCACATGGGCCTTGAACAGCGCCACGTCCTCACGGGTGGCGCCGCCCCCGCCAAAGCCGGTGGACGTCTTGATGTAGTCCGCACCGGACTCGGACACCACGCGGCACATCTCGATCTTCTCCGCGTCCGTCAGCAGACATGTCTCGATGATGACCTTCAGCAGCTTGCCGCCGCAGGCCGCCTTGATCTGGCGGATCTCATCCAGCACCTTGTCGTACAGGCCGTCCTTCACCCAACCGATGTTGATGACCATGTCCACCTCGGACGCGCCGTTTTTCACAGCGTCGGCAGCCTCGAAGCACTTGGCGGCGGTGGTGTCGTAGCCGTTGGGAAAACCGATAACGGTGCAGACGGCGATCTTGCCGTCCACATACGCCGCCGCCTGCTTCACATAGCTGGCGGGAATGCACACGCTGGCGCAGCCGTACTTGATGCCGTCATCGCAGATGGCCTTGATCTCATTCCAGGTGGCACCTTGTGCCAGCAGCGTGTGGTCCACGCGGGAGAGGATATTCTTCAACTCGTCGTTCATTATCTTCGCTCCTTTTCGGGATTTTGCGGTTATATATGTATATTGTACCACACACCGCGCGAAATAGCAACCCGCGCGGCCCAACGGCGCCCACCTGCTGCCGTTCCGTAAAAAAGGACCCGCCTGCTGAAGTGCGCTCTTTTCTCATTTCTCGCCGACAGTCACGCTGCCGTCCTCGCCCAGCACGGCGGGCACGATGGTGCTCCGCGTGTTCCGCGCGATGTTGTCCAGCCGCAGCCGGCTGGGGAAGTCGCTGAGCAGCGTGTACGCCACGCCGTGCTTCTTGGCCCGTCCCGTCCGGCCGATGCGGTGGATGTAATACTCGTTCTCCTCCGGCACCTCATAGTTGAACACCGCGTCCACATCGTCCACGTCGATGCCCCGGCTGGCCACGTCCGTAGCCACGAACACCCGCAGCTTTCCGTCCCGGAACCGCTGCATGACCTCCTCCCGCTTCCGCTGGGGGATGTCCCCGTGGATGCACTGGGCGTCCACGCCCCGCATCTGCAAAAATTTTGTCAGCCGCTCCGTGCTGCCCTTGGTGTTGCAGAAGCAGATCACCCGGTCATAGTTCTCATGCGCCAGTATCTTCGCAATGGCGTCCACCTTCCCGTCGGAGGGCACCTCCAGCCGGTACTGCAGAATGTCCGGCTTGTTCTCCTTGGTGGCCTGCACCGTGATCTCCTCCGGGTCCCGCTGGTATACCCACGAGATGTCCATCACCTCCCGCGAGATGGTGGCGGAGAACATCCCCAGGTTTTTCCGGCTGGGGATCTTGTCCAGAATACGCGTCACGTCGTGGATAAAGCCCATGTCCAGCATCCGGTCCGCCTCGTCCAGCACCACCGTCTGCACGCTCTTCAAATTCACGGTCCGCCGCTTCATGTGGTCGCTCAGCCGCCCCGGCGTGGCCACCACGATTTGGGGCCGCCGCTTCAGTGCGTCGATCTGCTTGCCAATGGGCTGTCCGCCGTACAGACATACCAGCCGAACGCCCTCGTGGCACACGGCGATGTCCCGCATCTCGTCGGTGATCTGCATGGCCAGCTCCCGCGTGGGTGCCAGAATGACCGCCTGCACCTCCTCGCTCTCCCGGTCGATGCGCTCGATGATGGGGATACCGAAGGCCATGGTCTTGCCCGTGCCGGTGGGTGCCTTGGCGATCACGTCCTTCCCCGCCAGCATGGGGGGGATGCACCCGGCCTGCACGGGGGTGCTGACGGTGTAGTGCTTATTTCGTATGGCGCGCATGGTGGCCTCTGACAGGCCGAAGCTCTCAAACGGTGCGCCCTGTGTTACTTCCATAGTCGTTTCCTCATTTTTCCACATAGTATACCAATAAAGAATTATACCATATCTGTCAACGCCTTGCAACCGCGCAAAAAACCGTCCCCGCCGGCGGGGTAGCTCCGGCAGGGACGGTGCGGGGGAAGCGAATGTGTGCTGGGAAACATGAAGAATGTGAAGAAGATCGTGGTATTACGGCGGCATAGTGGTCAGTTATGCCGCTGTGCCCGGGCCGGTATCAGCCCCGGTTGCCGAAGAAGTAGTTATAAAACTCCTGCCAGTTCTCGGGGATCTGCCCGTTGTAGCCGCCGTTATTACCGCCCTGAGAGGAGGTGTCCTCCTCCGTGTCGGTGCCGGTGATCTGGGGCTGTTGGTCGAAGGTGATGTCGGTGGTGATGTAGCTGCCGTCGCGGAACACGGTCAGGGTGGCGGTGTCGCCGGCCCGGTAGCTCTTCAGCGCCGCGGACAGATCCTGACGGCTGGTCAGCGTGGTGTCACCCATCTTGGTGATCACGTCACCCAGCCGCAGGCCGGCCTTGTCGCCGGCGCCGCCCTTGACAACGGAGTAGACGAACACGCCCTGATCGATGTCGATGCTGTACTGAGCGGCCATCTGGGAGTTCATGGTGCCCACGGTCACGGCCATGTATGCCTTGCCGGTGACGGCGCCGTTCTCCATAATGTCGGTGATGATGGACTTCACATCGTCAATGGGAATGGCGAAGCCCAGACCCTCCACCGTGGTGGAGGAGTAGGTGGAGTACTTGGCGGACACGATGCCCACCACCTCGCCGTACAGGTTCATCAGGGGGCCGCCGGAGTTGCCGGGGTTGATGGAGCAGTCCACCTGGATCATGTTGAAGGGAGTGCCGTCCACGTTGATGGCGCGGTTGCAGCTGGACACATAGCCGCCGCTCATGGAGAACGTCAGCTCGCCCAGGGGATTGCCGATGGCCAGCACGGAGTCGCCCACGTTCACATCGGCGCTGTTGCCCAATGTCACGGGGGTCAGCCCGGCGGCGTTGATCTTCAGCACCGCCACATCGTAGTCGCTGTCGCCGCCGATGACGGTGGCGTCGTAGGTGTCGCCGTTATACAGCGTCACCTTCACGGAGGAGGCGCCGCTGATCACGTGGTAGTTGGTGACGATGTAGCCGTCCTGACTGATGATGAAGCCGCTGCCGCTGGAGGCGGACTGGGTGGTTTGACCGAACACGTTGGTGGTGGTGGAGCAGTTGATGGACACGGTGGAGTTTACCGTGGAGGCGTACACCTCGGCGGGCTGCATCTTCGTCTTGCCGTCCACCTTCTTGATCTGCACGGCGGTGGCCGTGCGGTCACTCTCATTGATGGTGGTCTTGCCGCCGGAGGTGCTGCCGCCTGCCAGCGCAGCGCCGCCGTAGCCTGCCGCGCCGCCCACCACGGCGCAGGCCAGCACCAGCGCCGTGACCTTTACCCACGTCCTGCGGAAAAAGCCCTGCTTCTTCACCGGCGCGGTATACGTGTTCTCCTGCCGGGGTGCGGGCGCGTAGTCGTCGCGGGGAACCTCCCGGTTGGTGAAGCGGTACATATCGTTGTTGTTGAATTCGTCGTTATACATTGTGTTGACCTCCTGTGTCGCAGTTTCGTATAAGGAGCGCTCTCCCATCTTGCCGCCGAGGGGAAAGCGTGGTATGATGGAGAAAGCAGACATGAAGAAGGGTGCCTGCTTCGAAGGGGCTCATCGCTCTTTCTGTTTTATAGCATACTCGCTTTCCTTAATTCTACCTTTAAGTTTTGCAGGAAAACCGTGAACTTTCTTTGAACACCCGCCGCCCCCTCAAGCTTTCCCCCTGGGTGTTCGCGGTGCTGAATGCCGCACCCCAAAAGCCTTCCCCTCCGACCCGCAGGGAGACAGGTGGCACGGCGAAGCCGTGGCAGATGAGGCATCGCCGCGCAGCAGTGCAAGCGCATTATTTGTCTCCGCCGGGGATAGTTTCGCGCCCCGGCGCGAGCGTTTCTTTTGTCTCCGACGGCCCCATTTCTTCCAACAGCGGAAGAAATGGGAGAAAGAACGCCGGCAGAAACTGCGTTTCTGCACTTCCTCAGCGCGCTATACCGCCTTAGTATGTAAAGCTGCGCCCCCACGTAACCGGCATTTTCTTACCCGCTGTCGTTCCCCCGACTGTGCCAGCACAGCTTTCCGCTGCCGCTGCCTGCTACTACGGCAAAAAGCATTCGTTCTGCTGCGTCGCAGGCTAAGAAATAATTATATCCGTGCCCAACGGGCACACCTACCTTTGCCGCCTTGCGGCGGCAAAGGCGCGATTTGATAATCGCCAACCCGGTAGAAGCAAATACCCCTACCGTGGCTGGGGCAAGCGGTCGCGGAAGCCTCCGCGCCGGTGAACGCAGGCACAGTCCTTTTGACCGACAGTGATGACCGCTGCACCCCGCCCGCGAGTACACACTGTCAAATTCGCACCTGCTGTCCCCGCGCCAAGGAAGTCTTGAAACGTAGTTTCAAGCGGCTTTCTTTGGTAGCTTTCTTTCAACGATGAAAGAAAGCTACTCGCGCCAGGGGGCGCGAAACTCCCCATCCCGGCACACAAAAAAACAGCCCTCCGGCCACCGCCGAAGGGCTGTTTTTCACAGATGATATTCCTGCTTGTACTCCTCATAGTACCGCGCGAAGGAACTGGACTTCATGGCCCGGACACTGTTCAGATACTCATGGGTGTCGAAGGAGTCGGACTCCAGCTCGATGATGGCCACGGCGATGTTGGAGCAGTGGTCCGCCACGCGCTCGTAGTTGGTCAGCAGGTCGTTGAAAACGAACCCCTGGTTCAGCGTGCAGCTGCCGGACTGCAGCCGGTCCACATGGTGGGACTTCATCTCGTCGCACAGGCCGTCGATGATCTCCTCCAGCGGCTCCACCCGGGCGGCCCGCTGGGGATCGTTTTCCACAAAGGCGCCCACGGCGATGGACAATATCTCCCGGACGGCGGACTCTATCACGTCCAGCTCATGACAGGCCTCAGGGGAGAATTGCAGATCCTTGTCGTGTATCTCCTTGGCGGCCTCCGAAATGTTCAGTGCGTGGTCGGAGATACGCTCAAAGTCGGAGATGGTGTGCAGGTATTTGCTGACCTCCTCGCTCTGGGATTGAGACAGGGACTTGCTGGTGATCTTCATCAGATAGGTGCCCAGCTTGTCCTCGTAGCGGTCGATAACGGACTCCGTTTCACCCACCATGCGGAAATCCTTGTCGGACCAGCGGTTCCGCAGGCCAACGGCCATCAGCAGGTTGCCCTCGGCCCGTTCGGCCATGGAGTTGGTCACCAGCCGGCTCTGCTCGATGGACAGCGCCGGGTGCTGCAAAAAGCGCTCCTCCAGCCGGTCCATCTCCTGCTCCTCTGCGGCGGAGCCGTCGTCGGGGAACAGCAGCTCCACCATGTGCTCCATCAGCCCAATGCAGGGCAGCAGCACGATCACGGTGGCCAGGCGGAACAGGGTGTTCATCAGTGCGATGGACACAGAGGACATGACCGCGTCCAAAAAGGTGAAGTGGATAATGGCGTTGGCGCCGTAGAACAGCAGCGCCCAGATCAGCACGCCCAGCACGTCGATCAGCAGATAGATAAAGGCGGTGCGCTTGCCGTTGAGGTTGGCGCCCAGGGCGGACAGCAGCACAGGCACCGCCGCGCCGATGGCGATGCCCATGACGATGGGCAGAGCCACCTCAAAGGTGACAGCGCCGGTAATGGCCAGCGCCTGCAAAATACCCACCGCGGCGGAGGCGCTCTGCAAAACGCTGGTGAACGCCAGACCCACCAGAATACCAAGCAGAGGATTGGAGAAGCTGGTCAGGATGCGGATAAAGGCTTCGCTCTCCCGCAGGGGGGACACGGCGCCGGACATGGCGGACATACCGTACATCAGCACCGCGAAGCCCAGCAGGATCTCGCCCACATAGCGGTTGCTGGTCTTGCCGGTGAACATCCGCAGGATGATACCGACCACGGCCACGATGCCGGTGAGCACCTCGGTGCTCAGCAGCTGCACCACGCCGCTGCCGCCCTCCAGGGAAGACAGGCACAGGATCCACCCGGTGACGCTGGTGCCCAGTATGGCGCCCATGATCACGCCGATGGCCTGCTTGACCTTCATCATGCCGGAGTTGACGAAGCCCACCACCATCACAGAGGTGGCGGAGGAGGACTGGATCACGGCGGTGACGCCGGTGCCCAGCAGCACGCCCTTCAGCGGTGTGCTGCTCAGCTTATAGAGCACCAGCTCCAGGCGGCTGCCGGCGACCTTTTTCAGGCCCTCGCCCATCAGGGACATACCGAACAAAAACAGTGCGATACCGCCCAGCAGCGATATGACGTCTGCAACGCTCATGGCCCATTCCCTCCCATGATAAAATCTTCTTATAGGTAGTATAACAGGTACAGGGGGGATTTGTCGACTGAAACTGTAAAAAAGCCGGTAGAAATTTTAGGTTTTTCTTAAACAGCCCTTGTGGTTCTTGTCAAAGAGAGCACCTTCGGGTATAATGACAGTTACAAAAAAAGCACAGTAAGGATACAATAAGGTATACAATGAAGTAAAGTGAAGGAACGTATATGTTTAAGCATTGTGTCATCGTTTTTTTCGTCTCCATGGTGCCGTTGATCGAGCTGCGGGGCGCGATCCCCTACGGCGTGGCCTTCGGTCTGCCCCTGTGGCTGACGTATCTGATCGCCATCGCGGGCAATATGCTGCCGGTTCCCATCATTTATTTTTTTGCACGAAAAGTGCTTGTATGGGGGAAAGATAAGAGGTATATCGGAAAATTTTTCACTTTTTGCCTGGAAAAAGGGGAGAAAGCCGGGCGTAAGCTCAAGGCCAAAGCCGGCCGCGGACTGTACTGGGCGCTGCTGCTGTTTGTGGGCATTCCCCTGCCGGGCACCGGTGCCTGGACCGGCACTCTTGCCGCCAGCCTGCTCGATATGGACTTCAAAAAAAGCACCCTCGCCTGCGCCGCCGGCGTCCTCCTGGCCGGTGCCATCATGGGCGGCTTGAGCCTGTTGGGCGTCAGTGTTTTCGGCGGGTAAATTTGTCTTGCAATCGCCGGCCATTTACGGTATAATGTGCGGGTAATATCTGCCGGTGTGATGGAATTGGTAGACGTAGTGGACTCAAAATCCACCGCTGGCGACAGCGTACCGGTTCGAGTCCGGTCACCGGCACCAAAAAAGAGACATCCGTGAGGATGTCTCTTTTTTTGCCGCTGATAGAAGGGTATATACGAATTTGGCAAAAATTACCAATATATCAACAACTGCTTGACATTTCGTCATAAAAATATATAATAGATACACGAACCAGCAGCGGTACCGCTGCGCTTTGTTTCAATGCACAATTGAAACAAAGAGGTCTGTACAATGGGAAAGGAGGAGAAAATGAGGAGGATAAGCTGTTTTTTACTAATGCTTACCCTGCTGCTGACAACGGCCGTTGTTGCGTGGGGGACAGTGCCGACTGATGGGGAGGTGACTCCGGGTTTGGTGAATGTGTCTCGATCCAAGACAGCCACCGTACTGGATAAGGACTATCAGTCCACCGTTACGTTGTCGCTTCCCAGCGCAGAGGAAAAACTGGCCAGCGATGTGGTCTTTGTGCTGGACAAATCTACAAGCGCAGAATTGGAGAATAAGGCGTTAGCGCTTCTTGCCGATCTGAAGGAAGAGGTGAGGGAACGCGGTGTGATGGTCAAGGTCGGCGTTGTTATTTTCAATCGGGAGGCAAATGTTGCGTTCCCGCTTACGGAGCTTACAGAGGGAAACTATGCTACCATTGCGGCTGCGATAAGGAAAACTATATCCAGCGGCAGCAATACGCATGCGGGACTTCTTGCGGGCAAGAAAATGCTCGATGACGATACGGCGGTCGAGCCGCACCGCAAGCATCTGATATTTGTCAGTGACGGCGTTACCTATCAGTTCTGCAAGGAGGATGATCATACTACCCCGTATACGCGCAGCTTTGATGGCAGCCTAATCTCGAATGGTGTTAACCAGTGCGGTACGCTAAGTGAGTTGAACGTGCAGTACGGGTACAGTGACGAAGAGGCAGGAACGTTTATTCCCAAGGGCTGCATCAATGCCTGGATGAGCGATATTGCCGGAAGAATCGGGACAGCCAATGACAACGAGAATTGGGACTATGAATATACTGGGCATGCTCCGACCGATAATAGCAAACTGCTGCAGAACAAGGAAAACGTTTCAAATGTGGAGAAAGCCCTGCACCTGACAGAGAGTACCTACAAAGAGATGCAGGAGAGGGGCTATCAGTGCCATGCCGTGTTGGCAAGGGAAACACGGCAGTGGGGTACCACCTTTATGAACAGACTGGCGGGAGGGAGAGCAGTCGATTTTAACTCAATCCAACATAAAGTCCTCTACGCTGTTGATAGGGGTTCCGCTGTGGAGGATACTGTCGGCAAGAGTTTCGATCTCGTTCCCGGCACGTTTTGTCTCACCGTTGGCGGGCAAGAACTGCAATATATGCAGGATGTAAATGTGACCTACTTCGGCGGCGACCGGAATGAGAGTAATTACCGCTTCAAGATAGAGTACAACGGTGCCGCCGACAGCTTCACATGGGAAATCAACGAACCGGTCTCCAACTTTGCCCCGGTCAAGCTTTCCTACACCGTAAAGCTCGCCGGTACACCCGCCGCCGGCACCCACGGTGTGATGGATCTGAATGGGGATGGTTATGTGGATGACACCACCACACACGTAGACGTGTCAAAGGCGCTTTATACCAATGAGAGCGCGATCTTGACACCGGTAGCCACAGTCGGTGAGCAGGGTGAGGCTCTGGAGTTCCCCAAGCCCTCCGTGTCCTACACGGCGGCCGCCTATTACTACAGCGAGCCCCCTGCACCTGTGAAAAGGACGGTCAGCCCCACGACCTTTGACGCGGGAATTGCCGTATACGCTGAGGTCGCCGCCCTGTCGCTGGCCGGCGCGGTAAAGCTGTGCGGGAGGCGTGGCCGCCGCGATGCCTAAGAGGATATCCCTCCCACGGCTGATGTCTTCCACCCTGCACCGGCAGGGGAATACAGAGAGCACCCCGAAAGGGGTGCTCTCTGCGTCCGGCATTAATTTGCTGTTTATTTACGATTTTCCCTCTACCAAAGCAGTGCAAGATGTGGTATGATATTTAAGTAAGAGTATGACCCGGAGGGAGGTGCTGCTGTATGCGGCGTTTTAAACGGTATATCTGCCTGGTCGGGCTGCTGGCGCTGCTGGCAGCGGCATTGACTGGCTGCGGTTTCTCTGACGATTCAGTGGAGGAACTGTTTACCCTGCCGCGAATGGCGGAGGAGTACACCGGCCTGACCCAGGAGCTGGAGACACTGATCACACAGGGCTATGAGTACGCCTCACCTACCGGCGGGCGGAATATCCAGTCGGTGCAGATGGCTGACCTGGACGGCGACGGGCAGCAGGAGGCCCTGGCCTTTTTTCGCATGAGCAGCGATGAAAAGCCGCTGAAAATATTTGTATTTAAGATCGAGGGCGACAGCTATGCCCGCTACTGCACCATCGAGAGCAGCGGTACTGCCATCGACAGCGTGTACTATCAGGACCTGAACGGCGACGGCCGGCGTGAGCTGATCGTGGGCTGGCGTATCAGTGCCGAGGTGCAGACCGTGGCGGTGTACACCGTGGCGCGGGAGCCGGTGGCGCTGATGTCCAGCGGCTACACGCGCTTTACCATACAGGATCTGAATGGTGACGGTATCCCCAGCCTACTGGTGCTTCGTACCGACGCGGACAGCCAGCCGGTGGCGGAGTTCTACGGCTGGCAGGAGGAGCAGATGGGCGTGGCCTACCGCTGCGTGCTGTCCAGCACCATGGCTTCGGTGAACAGGGGTAGTCTGGTCAGCGGTCGGCTGGATGCCGACACGCCGGCGCTGTACATCACCGGTGTGGACGAGCAGGGTATGGCCGCCACGGATATTCTGATGTTCCGCCAGGATCTGGGGCTGGTGAATTTGGCACTCAGCGGCAGTAGTACCGGTGTGTCCAACGCCGTGTTCCCCTATCGCCAGCTGCTGCCTCAGGATATCAACGGCGACGGGATCATCGAGTTGCCCAGTCCGGACACCAGTTGGACAGCGGAGCAGACGGATGGTCTGGTCAGCTGGCTTTGCTGCGACGGCGACGGGCAGTTGTCCACCGTGGCCAAGACGTACCACAGCCTGTCCTGTGGGTGGTATTTTACCATACCGGAGAGCTGGTGGGACTGGAGCGTGGAGACCGCCACCACCAGCATCAGCAATGAAAATCAGTTCAGCCTGGCGATCAACGGGGATCCGGTGCTGAGCCTGTACACCATCACCGGCGAGAACCGGGAGAACCGCGGCCGCATGGGCAAGAGGGTGCTGCTGCGCCGCCAGACAGCCACCATCTACGCCGGTGAGCTGAATGACGCGGCGGCCTATTACGGCATGGATGAGGATCTGCTGCGCCGCAGCTTCAGCCTCATCGTAGGCAGCTGGAGCAACTGACAAGGAGGGACTGCCATGAAAAAGATACTGGTACTGGAGGACGAGTCCAGCATCCGCAGCTTTATCGTTATCAATCTCCGCCGCGCCGGCTACGAGGTGGTGGAGGCGGAAACAGGCGAGGAGGCACTGGAAAAGCTGAAGATCCACAGCGATGTCCGGGTGGCGTTGCTGGACATTATGCTGCCCGGTATTGATGGGTTTGAGGTTTGCCGCCGTATCCGCGCCACCAACGCTGCCATCGGTATCATTATGCTTACCGCACGGTCCCAGGAAATGGACAAGGTGACGGGGCTGATGACCGGTGCGGACGACTATGTGACAAAGCCCTTCTCTCCGGCGGAGCTGACCGCCCGTGTGGACGCGCTGATGCGCCGATCCGGCGGCGGTGTCGTGGACGCCGGTGAGATCGACCAGCCGCCCTTCCTGCTGAACACCCGCAACCGTACTCTGGAGAAGAACGGTCAGCGGATCAAGCTCACCCAGGTGGAGTACGCCATCATGAAGATGTTTATGGAGAACCCCGGCAAGGCGCTCTCCCGCGAGGAGATCCTGGACTTGGTCTGGGGCCACGACTATTTCGGCGAGCTCAAGATCGTGGACGTGAATATCCGGCGCCTGCGGCTGAAGATCGAGGACAATGCCACGAACCCAACCTATATTACGACGATCTGGGGTTTCGGCTACAAATGGGGGCTGTGACAGCAGAGCTTTTCCACCAGTACTTCGTTGCAGCGGCTTGACGTACACACAGTACGCCTGCGCCGCTGTGGCTCGTCCTGGCAAAAAATCTCTCGCTGTCAGGCTTTGCGCCGCGCCCGTGGGTGCGCTATACCTTGTTTTACGATGAAAGGAGATGAACGCCTTGGCAGGAAAGAAGCATAAAGTACAGGGCCTGCGCCGCCGGTGGCTCACCGGCAGCATGGGGCCGGTGCTGGTCATATTGCTGCTGGTGGGCGTGCTTATCTCCGTGGGTTTTGCCAGCAACTACTACAACAGTGCGCGCTCTACACTGCGGGCAAAGGCCGCGGCGGGCGCGGACTATTTCAACACCTATGTGATGACCAGCTATCGGGAGTATTACCGCAGCGCGACGATCTACGCCGCCGCCTTTGACGACAGCGACAAGATCGAGCTGCAGTTCCTTAACAGCTCCGGCCGCGTGGAGGTCACGACCCGGGGCGTCACCACCGGCACCTACCCCAGCACGCCGGAGATACTGCGGGCGCTGGAAAGCGGCACGGTGCAGGACTACATCGGCCGTGACAGCGTCACCGGGGAGCGTATTCTGGCGGTGTCCGGCCTGCTGAAGTTCAACGGCCAGGTGGTGGGCGTTATGCGCTACGTTACCGCCATTGGGAACATCGACCGGCAGGTGCTGCTGACGGTCCTGCTGGTGGCCGGCGTCATGCTGGCGGTGGTAGGGTTGATCGTCATGTCCAGTATGATCTTCATCAACAATGTGGTGGCCCCCGTGTCCGCCGTGTCAGAGGCGGCCAAGCGTATCTCCGGCGGCAGCTACGGCGTGCAGATACCCAACAAGTACTCCGACGAAATGGGCGAGTTGGTGGACAACATCAACGATATGTCCCGCAAGATCGGCGAGAGCGAACGAATGAAGTCCGAGTTCATCTCCTCGGTGTCCCATGAGCTGCGGACACCACTGACGGCGATCAACGGCTGGGGCGAAACGCTGCTGGCCGATGAGTCCAACGACGTGCAGCAGATCAAGCGCGGCGTGCAGATCATGGTGAAGGAGTCCCGCCGTCTGACCAATATGGTGGAGGAACTGCTGCAATTTTCCCGCCTGGAGGATGGGCGCTTCACCCTGCAGGTGGAGGACACCGATCTGCAGGCGGAACTGGAGGACGCGGTGTACAGCTACCGGGAGCTGTTTCGCCAGGACGGCATTGCGCTGGAGTATTCCAGTGATCGGGCGGAATACGGTGAGGTCATCTCTGGTGACCCGGAACGCCTGAAGCAGGTGTTCTGCAATCTGCTGGACAATGCGGCCAAGCACGGCGGCAGCGGCAAGCGCATCGCTGTGCATCTGAGCCAGCAGGAAGGGGAGTACGTGATCACCATCCGGGACTTCGGCCCCGGCATACCGGAGGCGGAGCTGCCCTATGTGAAGCAGAAGTTCTACAAGGGCTCATCCAAGGCCCGGGGCAGCGGAATCGGTCTGGCGGTCTGCGATGAGATCGTCCAGCGCCATGGCGGACAACTGGATATCGCCAACGCCGAGGGCGGCGGCACCGTAGTCACGGTGTATCTGCCGCTGAAAAAGCAGGCGGAACAGGAATTGTAAAAAAGAACAGAAAAACTCGAACAAGTGTTGCATTTTATTGCAAGCTGTGCTATGCTTGCGTCAGAAAGGAATTCAGCAGACCTATGGAAAAGAAAAAGGGCGCTTTCCGTACCAGTATCGGCGGACAGGCGCTGATCGAGGGAATACTTATGCGTGGCCCGGAGAAGGACGCGATCGTGGTCCGTTCGCCGGAGGGCCTGGTCACCAAGGTGACCCAGCGCAAATTCGTCAAGGCCAACTACCCCATTCTGGGCGTTCCCATTCTGCGGGGCGCGGTGACGTTCATCGGCTCCATGATCACTGGCGTCAAGGCGCTGATGTTCTCGGCAGATTACTTCCCGGAGGACGAGAATGCCAAGCCGGACAAGCTGGAGGAATGGCTCAACAAGCACGTGCCGGCGGAGAAACTGCAATCGCTGCTGGTGGGCTTTTCAGTGGTGCTGAGCATCGGTCTCATGCTGGTGCTGTTCATGCTGCTGCCTACGTTTCTGGCGGGGCTGTTTCATGCCACGACCCCTGCACTCCATAACCTGATCGAGGGTGTGGTCAAGATCCTGGTGCTGCTGGCGTACATGATCCTCTGCTCCAGACAGAAGGACGTATACCGGGTGTTCTGCTACCACGGTGCGGAGCACAAGACCATTTTCTGCTATGAGGCGGGACTGCCGCTGACGGTGGAGAACGTTCGTATCCAGCCCAGGCACCACCCCCGCTGCGGCACCAGCTTCCTGTTTGTGGTCATCATCGTGTCCATCATTGTCTCCAGTCTGGTGTTTCCCTACATCAATTGGCAGAGCGTGTGGGTCCGTGTGGGCGTGAAGCTGCTGCTGCTGGTGCCCGTGGTGGGCATCACCTATGAGTTCAACCGCCTGGTGGGGGCGCACGACAATGCGCTGACGCGCGTTCTCTCCGCCCCCGGTATGTGGCTGCAGAACTTTACGACCCACGAGCCGGACGACAGCATGATCGAGGTGGCGATCGAGGCCATGAAGCTGGTCATCCCGGAGGAGAAGGGCACCGACACCTGGTGAACCGGGGTCGCGCAGCGGGGCGCAAAACAGCGGAGAGCGCCGAAAAATACCGAAGAAAGTGAAAACGGTACGTATTATGGCGATCACATATAACAATTTGTATTTGGACGTACGGCAGCAATTCCTGCGGGCAGGACTGCCCGATCCCACGCTGGAGTCTCGGGAGTTGGTATGCTGCGCCTCCGGGAAGACCCGGGAGGCGTTGAGCCGGGATGGCCGGCTGTACGTGCCGGAGTCGGTGGAACAGCAGGTGCGCCGCCTGGCGGAGCGCCATCTGGCCGGCGAGCCGGTGGCGTACCTGATCGGCGAGTGGGAGTTCTATGGCCTGCCGTTGGATATTTCCGAGAGCGTGCTGATCCCCCGGCCGGATACCGAGGTATTGGTGGATCGGGCGCTGACGTACCTGAAGACCGTGGCCGAGCCCCGGGTGCTGGACCTGTGTGCCGGTTCGGGCTGTATCGGCTTGGCTCTGGCCAAAAACGCGCCGGAGAGCCATGTGGTGTTGGGCGAGCTGGACGAGGGCGCACTGCGTATCTGCCGCCAGAACATCCGCCGCAATGACCTGACCGGGCGGGTGGTGTCCCTACAGCTGGACGCGCGGGAGAAGCCGCCGGCCCATCTGGGGGAATTTGACTGCATCGTGTCCAATCCGCCCTATATCCCGGATGGAGATATCGCGGAGCTGGACGCGTCTGTGCGGGACTACGAGCCTCATCTGGCGCTGCGGGGCGGCACGGACGGGCTGGACTTCTATCGAGCGATCGCCGGACACTGGACGGCAGCGCTCCGCGTGGGCGGGCGGCTGCTGTTCGAGGTGGGTATCGGCCAGGCGGACGAGGTGCTGCGGATCATGCGGAGCGTGGGCTTCGGTGACCTGGAGATCACCCCGGACTTGAACGGTATTCCCCGGGTGGTGGAGGGTGTGCTGTGCTCGGAGCTTTGACAGCGTACGTTGACTGTCCGTTTTTTGGGACAGTTGGGGAGATATATTAGATACATCAGAACTTGAGGAGGACGGAACTATGGCAGTCAAAAAAGAACCTGTCGCCCCGGCACCGGTGGTATCCGACAAAAAGAAGGCGCTGGAGACGGCCATGCAGCAGATCGAGAAGATGTACGGCAAGGGGTCAATCATGCGCTATGGTGCGGAGAGTACGCTGAATGTGGAGTCCATTCCTACCGGCTCACTGTCGCTGGATCTGGCGCTGGGTATCGGCGGCCTGCCCCGGGGCCGTATTGTGGAGATCTACGGACCGGAGTCCTCCGGTAAGACCACGCTGGCACTGCACGTGCTGGCCGAGGCGCAGAAAATGGGCGGCGAGGTAGCCTTTGTGGATGCGGAGCACGCTCTGGACCCCACCTATGCCAAGGCACTGGGCGTTAATGTGGAGGATATGCTTATCTCCCAGCCGGACACCGGCGAGCAGGCGCTGGAGATCACCGAGGCCCTGGTCCGCAGCGGCGCGATCGACGTAGTGGTGGTGGACTCCGTGGCGGCGCTGGTGCCCCGGGCGGAGATCGAGGGCGAGATGGGTGACAGCTTTGTGGGCCTGCACGCCCGACTGATGAGCCAGGCGCTGCGCAAGCTGACGGGTATCATCAACAAGACCAATTCCATCGTTATCTTCATCAACCAGCTGCGCGAGAAGGTGGGCGTCATGTATGGCAACCCGGAGGTCACCACCGGCGGCCGTGCGCTGAAGTTTTATGCCTCCGTCCGCATTGACGTGCGCCGTATCGAGACGCTGAAGTCCGGCGGCGAGGTCATCGGCAACCGTACCCGGGCCAAGGTGGTGAAGAACAAGGTGGCGCCTCCGTTCCGTGAGGCGGAGTTCGATATCATGTATGGTGAGGGCATCAGCAAGCTGGGCGACCTGCTGGATCTGGCGGTGAAGCTGGACCTGGTGCAGAAAAGCGGCTCCTGGTTCAATATGGGCGAGCTGCGCCTGGGTCAGGGTCGTGACGCGGCCAAGCAGTACTTCCGCGACCATCCGGACGAGGCGGATAAGCTGGAGACGGCGGTGCGGGAGAACTTCCACAAGCTGATGGGCAGCCAGTCCCGGGTGGCGGCCAAGGCCGCCGGACGGGCGGTGGACGTGTCCGCTGACGATTTTGACGACGAAGACTGATGCGGATCGAGCGCATTGAAAAATCAAAGCACAAGCAGGAGCGCGTGCTGGTGTTTCTGGAGGGGGGCGACCTCCTTCGGATCACCGGCGCGGAGCTTCTGCGCTTTGGTTTATACAAAGGTATGGACTTGTCGCCGGCGCTTGTGGTAGAATTACAGGCGGCGGCGCAGCAATCTCAGCTGAAGCAGACCGCGGCGCGGATGGCGTCGGGACGGATGCTGTCCAAAAAAGAGGTACAGCACCGTCTGACAAAAAAGGGCGCCACAGAGGAGCAGGCGGCGGACACCGCCGACTGGCTGGAGACGCTCGGCGCAGTGAATGACGAGGGCTATGCCGGCGTTATCGTGCGGCATTACGGGGCCATGGGTTATGGCCCAGGCCGGGTGAAACAGGAACTGCACCGCCGGGGCGTGCCCCGGGAGCTGTGGGACGAGGCGCTGGCACAGCTGCCCCCGGCGGCGGACGCTGTGCGGAAGGTGGTGGCTGCCAGACTGCGGGGCCGGCCCATGACACAGGAGGACAGCCGGAAGCTGGCCGCGGCATTGCAGCGGCGTGGGTTTTCCTGGAATGACATACGGCCCGTGCTCAATGAGTGGGGGCAGGAAATAGACGAGACGTGAGGTATACAACGTGAAGGTTGCATTTATTTCCCTTGGCTGTGCCAAGAATTTGGTGAACACAGAGCAGATGATGGCCCTGTGCCGCGATGCGGGGCATACGCTGCTGAAGGCACCCGCCGGTGCAGACGCGGTGGTCATCAACACCTGCGGGTTTATCGACAGTGCCAAGGAGGAGGCGATCGACACCATACTGTCCGTGGCGGCGTTGAAGGCCGAGGGACAGGTGGGCAAGATACTGGTGACGGGGTGCCTAACCCAGCGCTACCAGCAGGAGATACTGGACGAGCTGCCCGAGGTGGACGGTATCATGGGCACCGGCAGCTACGGTGAGATCGTGCCGGCGCTTTCCGAGATGATGGCTGGCGGCACGCCCCGGCGCTTTGCCGATATCCACGGGATGATCGACGAATTCGACCGGGTGCTGACGACGCCGGGGCACTATGCCTATCTGCGTATTGCCGAGGGCTGCGACAACCGCTGCGCCTATTGCGTGATACCTTCTCTGCGCGGGAAATACCGCAGCCGCCGCATGGAGGATGTGCTGGCCGAGGCGAAGCATCTGGCTGACGCCGGGGTGAAGGAGTGCATCGTCATCGCTCAGGATATCACTCGCTACGGCATCGACCTGTACGGCGAAAAGAAGCTGGCGGCGCTGCTGCGGGAGCTGTGTAAGCTGGACTTCCGCTGGATCCGGCTGCACTATCTGTATCCGGACGAGTTCACCGACGAGCTGATCGACACCATTGCCGCAGAGGAGAAGGTGCTGCCCTATCTGGATATCCCCATCCAGCACTGCAATGACAGGGTGCTGAAGGCCATGAACCGCCGGGGCGACAAGGCGGAGCTGCTGGCGCTGTTCCGTAAGCTGCGGGCGCGTATCCCCAGTCTGGTGCTGCGTACCAGCCTGATCACCGGCCTGCCCTTCGAGGACGAGGCCGCCTTCGAGGAGCTGTGCGAATTTTTACAGGAGGTCCGCATCGAACGGGCGGGCGTGTTCCCTTATTCTCCGGAGGAGGGGACGCCGGCGGCGCGTATGCTGAACCGTGTGGACACCGCCGAGGCCGAGCGCCGGGCGGAGCTGGTGGTGGACGTACAGTCCCGGATCATGGATGACTTCAACGACAGCCGCATGGGGACGGTGGCAGAGGTGCTGTGCGACGGGTTCGACCAGGAGGCCATGCAGTTCGTGGGACGCAGCTATGCCGAGAGCCCCGATATTGACGGGCGCATCTATTTCACCGCCGACCACGAGGTAGAGGCGGGTGAGTTCGTGCCGGTGCGTATCACCGGTGCCATGGACGGCGAGCTGACCGGCGAACTGGCGGAGTAAAAGGGGACTTTCCCTTTGCGCGGCACTGTGCTATAATGCTGCGAGAGATAAAAGCGAAAGGTGGATACATATATGACTACGGCGAACAAACTGACGATCCTGCGGGTGCTGATGATTCCCGCGTTCTTGGTGGTGCTGTACTGGGGCTTTCCCGGCAGCCGCTACGTGGCGCTGGGCATCTACATCGTGGCGTGCCTGACCGACCTGCTGGACGGCTACATTGCCCGGCACTATAATCAGGTCTCCGATTTTGGGAAGTTCATGGACCCGCTGGCGGACAAGTGTCTGGTGATGGCGGCGCTGTGCTGGTTCGTGGAGGAGGGCACCTTCTTCGCGTGGGTGCTGGCCATCGTGCTGCTGCGGGAGTTTGCCGTGTCCGGCATGCGTTTGGTGGCTGTGGAGAAGGGCAGGGTCATCGCCGCTGGCTGGTCCGGTAAGGTCAAGACAGCCAGTACTATGGTGTGTATCTGCCTGATCCTGCTGGGTATTCCTCAGGTGTTGAACTATGTATGCCAGGGTATCATTTTGGTGACAACGGTGTACTCCGGAGTTGAGTATTTTGCCAAGAACGCTGATGTGTTCAAAGAGGTCAAATGACTTGACACGGTGGGAAATTCCTGTTACTATTAACTGAACCGAATAGCGCGTTGATCGGAAAGAGTATGCATCAGGGCTTTGCCAAGAGAGGGACGGCCACCGGCTGAAAGCCGTCCTGCCGAGCGGTGCGGAAAGTGCGTCCGGGAGCGCGAGGGATGTGGATGCCCTCCGCATGGCCTGCGTTATGGCCGGACTTGAGTGATAAACGAGAGTGGAACCGCGAAGTCTTTTTCGCCTCTCATGCCCTACGGCATGGGAGGCGTTTTTGTTCGGCATAATAATATAATGTAGATAGAAGGAGAACCGTTATGTATTTGTATAATTCCGCCACCCACAAGAAAGAGGAGTTCAAGACCCACACGCCGGGGCATGTGGAGATGTACACCTGCGGCCCTACCGTGTACCACTTTGCCCACATCGGCAACCTGCGCTCCTATATCATGGAGGACGTGCTGGAGAAGTACCTGCGCTACGCCGGATACGACGTGAACCGCGTCATGAACATCACCGACGTGGGGCACCTGACCTCTGATGCCGATGAGGGCGAGGACAAGATGCTCAAGGGCGCCAAGCGCGAGCACAAGACCGTCATGGAGATCGCCAAGTATTACACCGACGCGTTTTTCGAGGACTGCCGGAAGCTAAACATCAAGCGTCCGGATGTGGTGCAGCCCGCTACCGGCCTTATTGACGACTATATCAAGATCATCACCAAGCTGCTGGACACCGGCTATGCCTATCAGGCCGGCGGCAACATCTACTTCGACACCAGCAAGCTGGAGCGCTACTATATCTTCAACGACCACAATGAGGAAGATCTGGCCGTGGGCGTCCGCGAGGGCGTGGAGGAGGACACCAACAAGCGCAACAAGAACGACTTCGTCCTGTGGTTCACCAAGTCCAAGTTCGAGGATCAGGCCCTGAAATGGGACTCCCCCTGGGGCGTGGGCTATCCCGGCTGGCACATTGAGTGCTCCGGCATCTCCATGAAGTACAACGGCGAGTATCTGGACCTGCACTGCGGCGGCGTGGACAACGCCTTCCCCCACCACACCAACGAGATCGCCCAGTCTGAGAGCTATCTGGGTCACCCCTGGTGTCCTCACTGGTGCCACGTGGCGCACCTGAACACCGACCACGGCAAGATGTCCAAGTCCAAGGGTGAGTTTCTCACCGTCTCCCTGTTGGAGGAGAAGGGCTACGACCCGCTGGCCTACCGTTTCTTCTGCCTCCAGAGCCACTACCGCAAGAGTCTGGTGTTCTCTTGGGAGAATCTGGACAATGCCACCGTGGCGTACAACAAGCTGCTCACCCGCATCGCCGCGTTGAAGGACGAGGGCGAGGTGGAGCAGGCCGCCTTCGACGAGTACAAGGCCAAGTTCACCGCCGCCATGGACAACGACCTGAACACCTCCATGGCCGTTACTGTGCTGTACGATGTGCTGAAGGCAAAGACCAACGACAAGACCAAGCTGGCGCTGCTGGACAGTTTCGACGCCGTGCTGGGACTGAAGCTGCTGGAAAAGGCCGCCGCCCTCCGCGCCAGGCAGACCGCCGCCCCCATTGCCGGCGAATTCACCGTCATCAGCGAGTCCGGCGAGACGGACGGCGAGGTGGAGGCGCTGATCCGCGCCCGCGCCGACGCTAAGAAGGCCAAGAACTTCGCCGAGGCCGACCGCATCCGCGACGAGCTGAAGGCCAAGGGCATCGAGGTCACCGACATCCCCCACGGTGCCAAGTGGAAGCGCATCTGATAAAAAAGACCGCCTGCGGGCGGTCTTTTTTCGCGGGGGAACAAAGGGGCGGCGGCGTGCGTCCAAAGGAATAGAAGGAAGAAAGGAGGTATTTTCCATGAAACGACTGAAAGCGGTCATGTGCGCGGTGCTGGCGGGCGCGATGCTTGCCGGATGCGGCAAGGTAGAGGAGGGCGGTCGGTCCGAGAGACCGGAGCCGGCGATGGAGCTGGCGAAGTACATAGTGGCGGAGGCGGAGTATCCCGTGTATCCGGCGGAGCCGCGGTTTGAGGACTACATGGACGACGGTGAGGAGGGCTGGGACGCCTATGAAGCCGCGTACACCGAATACACGGAGGCACTGCGGAAGCTGGGCAAGCTGGATGCGGAGATAGACAGCGGCGCGGTGCGGGGTTTCGCGGACAGGACGGTGGGCAAGATCTTCACCGACGGGGAGAACCGGGTGTACTCGCCGGTGAGCCTGTACGCGGCGTTGGCGATGCTGACGGAGATGACGGCAGGGGAGACACGGCAGCAGGTGATGGAGCTGCTGGGCGAGGCGGACGGTGCGTCTCTGCGGCAGCAGATCAAGGAGCTGTGGCTGGGCACGTACATGGACGACGGAAGGTCGATGTGCCGCCTTGCCAACGGCGCGTTCCTGCGGGAGAACGCCGAGGTGAAGCAGGGGGCGGTGGACGCGCTGAAGGACTGGTATTATGCGTCCACCTACCGGGTGCCCATGGGCACGGCGGAGGCGGACAAGGCTATCGCCGGGTGGCTGAACCAGAACACCGGCGGACTGCTGTCCGAGGAGACGGGGAGCATCCGGACGGAGGTGGACGACCTGCTGCGGCTGTACAATACTATATACTATAAATCCAGCTGGCAGGATGCGTTCGAGGAAAGCCAAACGGGGAAGGACGTGTTCACCGCTGCCGGCGGCACGGAGCAGGAGACAGACTTCATGCACCGGACGGAGAGCGGCAGCTGTCAGAAGGGGGAGGGCTACACCGCCGCGCCCCGGTATCTGCGCTATGGCCGCATGGTGTTCGTGCTGCCGGATGAGGGCGTGACGCCGGAGAGCCTTTTGCAGCGGCAGGGGTTCCTGACAGAGCTGACGGGGGACTACAACGCCGCAGAGCTGGTGTGGTCGGTGCCCAAGTTCGATGTGAAGTCCTCCACGGGGCTGAACGAGGCATTGCAGGCACTGGGCGTCACGGACGTTTTTGACGGGACAAAGGCGGATTTCACCCCGCTGACCGACAACGGCGCGGTGGTGGACAGCGTCATGCAGGCGGCGCGGGTGAAGATCGACGAGGACGGCGTGGAGGCCGCGGCGTATACGGAGATCGTGGTCAATGAACGTGCCATGATGGAGATGCCGCCCACCGTGGAGATGGAGTTAGACAGACCGTTCCTGTTCGTGATCTTCGACAGCAGCAATGTGCCGCTGTTTGTGGGCACAGTGAATACGCTGGAATAGTGTCCCGGCAAGCGGAGGCAAGGAGCCACGCGGCGGCGTGAGCACCGGCGCGGCACGGGAGCGGTTTGCGCGATGCAGAGCCGTCGGCAAAAGGCACAAAAACCGATGAAAAATTTTGTGAACAAAATAGAAAAATCCCCTTGACACAAGGGGATTTTTCCTTTATTATATGTGAGTACGCGCGTAACGGGGACAACACACCCGGGAGCGTTTGCAATGCGATGAACCGGGAGATTGCTCCGCAAGGAGGTAACTTCCGGGGAGTATGTCCGATAATCGGGCGG
>ENA-UEQL01000482-UEQL01000482.1-human-gut-metagenome-genome-assembly--contig:-NODE-482-length-28236-cov-5.600234_pt1 | contig 28236 bp, 25 predicted proteins | sample MGYA00242905_ERZ507926 | MGnify/ENA primary metagenome ERZ507926 (study PRJEB26167, sample SAMN06115531) | human gut metagenome | host: Homo sapiens | place: China:Henan | collected 2015-09-09 | study...
GATCTGAGATCTACCATCGAACAGACAATCTACTATTTCAACAACGAGCGACCTGTCCGTAAACTAAATGGAAAACCTCCAGTCCTGTACAGAACAGTACTGGTGGCTTAAGAAATTTTGTGTCTACTAACTATTGACTACTTCACCCAAACGGTGCTGGCTTTTGCCATATGTAGAAGGCGCGTTATAATCCCGCTTTTTAGGAGCGGACTTAACTGTCTTTGCTGTCTTTTTTGTCGTCCTTTTTGGTGGTTTCCTGTTCGGACGAGCGGTACAGCAGATGTTTGGTCACATAAATCTTGTTGGCGAAGGACATAACCGCCGACCGCAGCAGCTCGGTTTCCGGCGTGACATGGGTGGCGGTGTTGGCGTGGGAAAAATCGCGGGTCACAAACACCGCTTGCAGCGCCAGCTCCAGCTCCGCACAAAAATAATCATACGCCTGCTCTACGGTGTAGGTTTCGCGCTGGATTTCCAGTAACCGACCGATATCCGAAATGCTGAGCACCTGCTTGACCACGCAGATGAAAAACAGACAAGCCACCTGCTCGCGGGAGTATTTTTTATTGGTGGGCGCCGCCAGCACCTTTTGCTTGACATAGTTGTTGACCATGGTGGAGGTGATGGTTCGGTCGCCGTCCGTGTCAGTGAACACGCTCAGGTATTTATCCGCCAGACTGATGACCTGATCCATATACAGCTCAATATTGGGCAGCTCCTGAAAGCGTGGACAATGAAAGTCCACGATCGGTTTGACCCAATCGGATTGCGGCAAAGACGACATAACGGCTCCCTCCTTGGTGGTTGTGATCGCTTTCAAATCCATTATAGCACACATTCGCCGCCGCGACAAGCGGTAAAACAAACCGAACACCGGCGGCAACCCATCTTTTCAAGCAGCGAGAGGGGGAGTGGGTGGTTTTTCGCACCAGATGAACCGCTTCGCGCACAGCAAAAGAAAAAAGACCGGCAAAAACCGGTCTTTTTCTAAAGCTCGTTATAAAGCAAACCATTAGCCGTTTGCCTTTTTGGCGAGGGCGGACTTTCTCCGTGCAGCGGTATTTTTGTGCAGGAGTCCCTTCGCAACAGCCTGGTCGATCTTTTTCACAGCGGCTTTCACGGCCTCCTGTTTGTCGGCGGCGTTGGTCGCGATCGCTTCGTCGGCTTTTTTGATCTGAGTTTTCAGCGCCGAGCGGTTGGCTTTGTTGCGAGCAGTCTTGGTCGCGATGACCTTCACTCTCTTTTTGGCGGATTTAATGTTGGGCATGGTCACACCTCCTCACCTTGGTTGTCTAAATCACGCTGGATTATCATACCACTTCCCGGCAAAAAAAGCAACTGTTTTTTTGCGAATACAGCGATTTTTTCTACAAATACTAAAAACCAATTCCGAAAAAAGGCGAAATGAGGGATTTTATATGCAATTTCGGTCGGATTTGGCAGCCGAAGCGGTGGAGGCGCTGGGCACCGAGCCGCTCTCGCCGCAGGATGTGCGGCAGCGCTCCTTTGAGGATGGTGCGCTGCACATGACCGCCATCGAGGTGGTGAGCCCCCGCGGCGAGCAGCTGCTGCACAAGCCGCGTGGGCGGTATATTACCGCCGAAGTGCCGCCGCTGTCGGATAATGGCGATGCGATGGAGGATATGGCGTGCCGCTTGGGGGCGCAGCTTCGCGAGCTGTTGCCGGATAGCGGTGCGGTGCTGGTGGCGGGGTTGGGCAACGAAAGCATTACCCCCGATGCGCTGGGGCCGAAGGCGGCGTCCATGGTGCTGGCGACCCGCCATATCCGGGGCGAATTCGCCCGCAGCGCGGGGCTCAGCGATCTGCGCCCCACCGCGGTACTGTCGCCGGGCGTGTTGGGACAAACCGGTGTGGAAAGCAGCGAGATCATCCGAGGCCTATGTGCGGTGGTGCGCCCCGCCGCCGTGATCGTGGTGGATGCGCTGGCATGCCGCAGCCTGTCGCGGCTGGGCTGCACGGTGCAGGTGTGCGACACCGGCATCGCTCCCGGTTCGGGCGTGGGAAACCATCGCCAGGCGCTCAATGCCGACACGCTGGGGGTGCCGGTGATCGCTATTGGGGTGCCGACCGTGGTGGATGCTGCGACCATCGCGATGGAGCTGACCGGCAGCGATAACGCCGACGCGGTGCTGCCACAAGGGCGGGGGATGATGGTCACCCCGCGCGAGATCGACCTGTTGATCGACCGCGCCTCGCGGCTGGTGGCGATGACCATCAACCGGATGCTGCAGCCGGAGTATTCGCCGCTGGAGCTGATCGCCATCGCGGTCTAAACCGCCGCCGCGCCGCATACAGTAAAAGCGGTGATGCAAATGCGAAAAACAAAGGGTTTGCGAGCGGTCGCGCTGGCAGCGCTGATCGCTTTGATCGTATATATCCAGCCGTTTTCCTGGGGAGATGTGCGTTCGTGGAGCGAAAAAGCGGCGCTGGTCGCGGCGGGTATGCAGCACCCGCAGGGCGCGGTGCTGGCGCTCAGCGAACAAATCCACGCCGCCCAGCCGACCGAAGCTGCCTCGTCCACCACCGCCACCACCCCCGTGGCCGTCGGTGCCACCGCTGCCGCCACCCGCGTGACCAATGCCGCCCCGCCTCCGCGGTCGGACAAGGGCGGCACCGTGGTGGAGCAAATGCTGGATGTCGGTACTCCGGTGGTGGAGCGGGTGGCATGGCACAACCGCAGCGGCGAAACGCTGGATATTCCGGCGCAGTTCGCCCACCAGCCGGACATCGCGCTGAAAAACGGTGCCCAGCCGCAGGTGCTGATCGTGCACACCCATACCTCGGAAGCGTATCTCACGTATGATGCCGGCTACTACAACGACAGCGACGCAGCGCGCACCGGCGATACCACCCAGAGTGTGGTGGCGGTGGGGGAGGAGATCGCCCGCCAGCTGAAAGCCGCCGGTATCGGGGTGATCCACGACAAAACGGTGCACGATTCGCCCCAGTACACCGGCGCGTATGACCGCGCCGCGAAAACCATTCAAAAAAATCTAAAGCAATACCCCACTATTCAAATCGTGTTGGATATTCATCGGGATGCCATTATGCCGGATAACCACACCAAAATCAAACCCACCGTGACCATCGACGGGCGAAAAGCGGCGCAGGTCATGATTATTGCGGGCGCAGTCAGCACGGAGGATCAGCCGCATCCCTACTGGCAGGAAAATCTGCGGTTGGCGCTGCAGCTGCAAAACGCACTGGCTACCCGTTACGAGGGGCTGGTGCGTCCGCTGTCGGTGGTCGCCAGCCGGTATAACGAGCATCTGACCAAAGGCTCGCTGCTGATCGAGGTGGGCACCGATGCCAACACTGTTGCCGAAACGCTGTATTCCGGCGAGCTGCTCGGCAAAACGCTGGCGGGGGTTTGCCAAACGCTAAAGGAATAACAACTATGACACATTTTTCGCGTTTTCGCGCCTTTATGGCGGCTTTTTGTATGACGTTGATTCTGGCTTTGACCGGGATCGGCTGCCTGGTGGCGGATGTTGGCACCCGCCGCGTCACCCGCGGAGCCGATGCGCTCCCGTTGGTGGATTTGGCGACGTGGGCACCGGATCGCCTGCCCGCGTGGATGCAGCAGGGGGCGTGGCTGTTGTCCGCGCCGGTGCGTCTGCTGTGTCGGCTGCCGCAAGCGGCAATCGCCATTCCGCGGATGCAGGCGGACGCCGCGACCTCTCCGCGCCTGTCCTCGGTGGCTGCTCATCGGGGAGCGGTTGATTCACAATAAAATAGGGGGACGGAACCGTGGTTCCGTCCCCCGTGCCTTTTATAAGCATTATAAGCGCTTTATCCCACAGCTGTTTGCTGCACCTGCGCAGCGGTCACCGGCAGCGCGGGCAGCGAAACCGTTTGCCCCATCCATTTGTCCATAGTGCTTTGCTGCAAGGTGATGTTTTGCTGCGCCAGCGCCTGCTTGGCGGTTTCAGTAGTCAGATCCACATACAGCGTCACCGTGGTTTGCTGTACTGTGGCAGTGAGCTTGCCGTAAAACGAGCGATTGAATATCCCGCCAAAATCGTACATAACGGTCATATCCGAGAGCGACGGCAGCGCGCTTTGCAGCTCCTGCACCGTCATTCCCACCCGCGCCTTGGCGGTCAGCGCTCCGTTGTTTTGGACAAACACCGTGGTCACGGTCGCATCGGTGCGCAGCGCATCCGGCGCTCCGGCGCGTTCGCTGCCCAGCAGTGCCGTGCCGGCAGACCAGTCCTTGAAAGCGCCGTCCGCGTTCAAAATCTCATAATCCGGCAGCTTGTCGGTGTTCACCAGCGCCAGCGCCACGTCGCTGTGCCCGCGTTGCTGGATCACATAATAGGTGTTATCCATATAGTCGAGCAGCGCCGCATACGTTTGCCCCACCAAATCACACGCCGCCGGTATCGCGGCGACGGCGGGCGCGGTCGTGGTCGTGGTGGTGACCGGTGCCGTAGTTGTGGTGGTTATGGCGGCAGCGGTGGTGGTCGTCTCGCGGGTGGTGGTGGCGCTCGGCGTGGGGGCGGCTTGTCGCGAACAGCCGCACAAGGTCAGACAAGCGGCAATCACGCCGGCGAACAAACGCTTATTCATAAAACATCCTCCGTTCGTATATGTCATAGGACTCTCTCTCTCGGTTAATCATCGGTTTGCAGCGACGCACACAGATCCTGCTGGGGCGATCGTCCATACACCCGCACATATGCGCGGTAAAACGAGGAATAATCGCGAAATCCGCAGGATTGGCACACCGTCGAGGCAGGCTGTCCGCGCAAAATCAGCTGGCGGGCAGCGGCGAGCCGCTTGCGGGAAATATAGTTCCAAACCGATGACCCGGTGGCGCGCTTGACAATGCGCTCCAATTGGGAAGAGCTGATGAAAAAATAATCGCACAGCTGGCTGATGGTCAGCTCCTCAAACAAATGCCGGTTGATATAGTCGATGATACGCGCTGCCAGCTCCGACCGCTCCGCTGTCGGTTGGCGGCGCTTTTTGTCGTATGCCAGCCGCATCTGCCCCAGCAGGGGATATAGATAAATCAGCAGATCGGTGCGGCGTTCCTCGGCGGTCAGCCCCTCACGCGACATAGCGCGAAACAGCTCCAGCGGGGTCACATAGCTGAAATCGGCGGGAGTGTAGGCGTTGTTCAGCCCCAGCGGTCGATCCAAAAACGGTTCCAACAGCCGCCCCTCCGGATCAACCGCCCGCAGCAGCTCCGGATCGAAATTGAGTACATAGCGCTCATACGGCCGGTCGGACAAAATGTTCATTTTGTGCGCCTCCATCGGCCGGGTGATCAGCAGCGTGTGCGGTTCCATCGGATAAGCGGTGGATTCCACCATACAGCAGGCATCGCCGCTGATAAAATACAGCAGCTCGCATTGGTCGTGCACATGCATCTGGAACCATTCCGGATGCGGCGGGTCATCCCGCGAATATAAAAAGGTCATGGATGGCCCATGATATTGTCGCAATACCGACATAAAACTGCCTCCTGCTTTTGTGGTTATGCTGCCGATGATAGAAAATGCAATATAAACTGCGCTAATATGCAATTGAATTGTAATTTTGCTTTTTGTACAATAACAATATAGCCGAAATGTTCGGGCAAGTCAAGAAAAAACAGGAGGAAATAACCATGGGACGTTCACGCATGGTTTTCAAAGCAATGGCTACGATCGCATCATCTGCCTTGTTGGTCACATCGGTCGCCCCCGTGTGCGGGGCGTCGGCGGCAGCGGACTCCGGTTCGGTACTGGATCAGGTGCCGCCCACCCCCAACATCAGCACCTTTTCCACCGCCAACTGGGATGCCGGTTGGTATCGGATGCAGACAAATCTGCAAATCGGGGACTGTGTGTATTCGTTTGATGACAACACCATCGGCACCGAGATCCAAACCGAAGATCCCGCCGACTACTGCCTTGCCAGCCTGCCGGAATATCTGCGCGGCAGCGATTATATTGTCACCCGCCGCACCCAGCGCCGCGAGGTGTTTTTCAAATCCGAACGGGCGATCGCGGTGTATGCGGCGATCGACACCGCCTATGGGGAGGCGTTTTCGTGGGAGACCGGCTGGACCAAAACCGATGACACCGTGTCCACTGCCGACGGCACGCTCTATGCGTTGTACCGCAAGACCTATGCCGCTAAAACGCAGGTGCGGATCAAAAAGCTGGGCGCAGATACGGACACCGCACGCAACTATTTTCTGATGGTTCTCCCCACCGAGGGGGAAACCATTGCCAATGCCCTGACCCACGAGCCGGTGTTGCCGCAAGGGGAGCGGGATGACACCCACAATCGGAACACACGCTATCAGTATTATGTAAACGATGTGTACAATCGTGCCGAAACCGATGCGCTGCCGGAGGGCTACACGGTCAGCGGCGCGGCGGATGGTGACCGGATCGCCTTGAGCGAGCGGGAGATGCCTTCGTTTGACCAGGGCGATCTGACGCAAAACACTCCCTATCTGGCGGGGGACACCGTTTCTTCCGGAAGCCCGGTGGACAACAATGTGAATACCTATTGGGAAAGCAAAACGCTGCCCGGCAACCTGACGATCGATCTTGGTGCTGCCAAAGCGATCGATCGGCTGGTGCTGAAGGTGAAAAGCGGTTGGGGGGAACGCACCCAAACCATTGAGGTCAAAGGCAGCACCGACAGTCAATCGTTCGAAACACTTGTGCCCGCCAGGGACTATCGCTTTTACCCGGATCAGGACAACACGGTAACGGTGACACTGTCCACCGTCGTCACCCGGTATGTGCAGCTGTGCTTCACCGCCAACACCGGCAGCAACGGCGGCCAGCTCAGTGAAGTGGAGATCTACGGCCCCGACCGCAGCCGGTACGAGCTGGCGGCGGGGGTGAATTTGGCGCGCGGATGCCCGTTTCAGGTCACCTCTGACCGCTACAACGGCGGCAGTCCGGTGGACGGCGATCCCACCACCTATTGGCGCAGCGACAGTGTGCAATCCGGCGCGACCGAATCGGTCACGGTGGATCTGCAGCATGCGTTGACCGTCAACCGTGTGGCACTGCGCCTGTGGCCGCGGTGGGGCGATCGCACCCAAATGCTGGAGGTGCAGGGCAGTGTCGACGGCACCACCTATACCACGCTGGTCCCCTCGGCGGAGTATGCGTTTGTTGCGCAAAACAACGCGGTGACCATCTCGTTTGTCGATACGACTGTGCGGTATATCCGTGTGGCCGGCACCGCTAACACCGGTGACACCGGCATCCAAATCGGCGAGCTGGAGGTATACGGTCCGGCGCAAACGGTCAGCTATTCCGGCAATCGTACGCTGGATATGAAAAAAGCTTCTGTCGGTGCGGATCTTACATTGACCCGTGCGCTGGATACGGCAGCAACCGGTCAGTTGGTGGTGGATACCCGCGTGCGATTCAGCGCCGCCGATGCGGGGATGGAACTGTTGTCGCTGCGGGATGCCGCCGGACGCGCGCTCGCCACGCTGCGACAGGGGGCAGACGGCGTGGTGCAGCTGGTGACCACCGCCGCTACCCGTGATACGGCGGTATGCACCGCAGAGGAATGGCACACGCTGAAGCTGGTGCTGGATCAGCAAACCGGAACGGTGGCGGTGTGGGTGGATCATCTGCTGACCGCCGATCAGATACCGATCGCCACGGATGCGCTGGCGGCGGTCACTTACACCATTCCGGCAGCCGCGACCGGCACGCTGCAGGTGGACTACTGCCGGGTGTATGACAACACCGAGCAGTATGTGGCTTCGGAAATGTTCGACGATCAGCCGACCGGCAGTGTGCCTGCCGGTTGGAGCGTGAGCGGCAGCGCTGCCATTGCGGAAATGCCGTTCCCGACTGACAAAAGCTTGCAGCTGGCAGGGAAAAGCCGCGTCACCCGCGCGTTTGACCCGATAAGCGGCGATGTAACAGTGGAAGCCAAGGTGCGCCCTGCCTCTTCCGATTGGGTCACCGCGCCGCTGGTGACCGATGCCGACGGCCGCGTAGCAGCCAAGGTGGCGTTTTACCGCAACAGTCTGTTTGTGTCCAATGGACAAAACTGGGCGTATCTATGCGATCAGGAGGTGCCGCACAACTATTATGCTGCGGACAACTGGTATCTGATCAAGCTGGTGATGAACACTGATACCCGCCGATACGATGTGTATGTGGACGGTGCGCGGCGGTATAGCGGCGCCGCTTTTGCCGAACCGGTGGAAGCGGTATCGCAGCTTTCTTTTGCAACCGAGCAAGCGAACACGCTGTATATCGATCAGGTAAAAGTATACGACAGCGCCTCGCTGGCGCGCGATCTGATGCCGCAGCAACCGGTGTTTGATGTGCGCGATTACGGCGCGGTGGGGGATGGGAAAACCGATGATACCGCCGCCATCAACAAAGCAGTGAATGCTGCTGCCGGCACCGGCGGCACGGTGCTGCTGGAAAACGGCACCTTCTGCACCGGTCAGATAACGCTGGCCAGCGATCTCACTTTCTTTATTGCCCCGTCCGCCACGCTGTACGCCAACATAGACCGCCATGCGTATAACAAAGTGACCCCCTCCAACGGCTACAACGGCAACCGCCAGCTTGGCCGCGGTATTTTGTATTTCCAAAACGCCAAAAACGTGCGGATCACCGGCGGAGGCACCATTTTCGGCAACGGCTTTTACGGTTATGGCGAAAACGACCCGTCGGATCAACGCCCCTGCATCCTCTATTTTGCCCAGTCGCAGGATGTGACGGTGGAAGATTTGAATATGGTGCAAAGCCCGTTCTGGACCGTGGTGCCGTACGAAAGTCAGCAGGTCACGGTGCGCCGTGTCAACATCACCAACCACACCGCCCCCAACCGCGACGGTGTGGATCCGGTCAACTCGTCCTATATCACGATCGAGGATTGCAACATCTTTGCGGGCGACGACGCGATCTGCCCCAAAAGCGGCAACCGCATCCCGATGACCAACATCGAGGTGCGCCGCTGCCTGCTGCAATCGGATTGCAACGGCATCAAGATCGGCACCGATACCCAAGGTCCCATCCATGATTTGTCTTTTGAAGATATCTGCATCAAAAAAGTGGGCTTATCCGGTATCACTATCCAGTCGATCGACGGATCAGACATCGAACGCATCCGATTTGAACGCGTGGATATGAACGATGTGGACAATGCGCTGTTTGTGTGTATCGGCAACCGCTACCGGATGCCGATCCCCAACCCCGGTTACACCAAAAAACTGGGTAGCATCCGCGATCTGACCTTTGAAAACATCCGCTTTACCAATCCGATGGATCATCCATACAGCCAAAAAAGCGGGGATAACATTCATGAGATGATGCTGATCGGATTGAACCCGAAGTACAACACCATCGAAGATGGCGAGGAACATCATATTTCGGATGTGCTGTTCAAAAATGTGTATCTGGAAATGCCGGGCGGCGCCACCACCGTTCCGGCGTTTACCGAGGGCATCAGCAATGGGTATCCTGAGCACGATGCGCTGAAAACCTCCACCGGATGGGTGTATACCCTGCGCTGGACAGACAATGTTCGGTTTGTGAATTGCCAAAGCGTTGCAGCCAAAGCCGACGCGCGGGACGAGATCGCCCGGGCGGATTATACCGACAACGCCGCTCAAACAGCGCTGTGGACGGTGGTAGAACAGGCGCAGGCGGTGCAGTCCGCCCCGAATTTTGTGACTGCACCGGAAACGCTGCGCCAGTCGCTGACGCAGACGCTGGATGCCGCCATCGCCGTGTATGAGGACAACAACGCGACAACAGCGGACAGCGAGCAGGCGCGCGAGGCGCTTCAAACGGCGCTGGCGGCGTACACCTCCGTGGTCAAAGCGGATAAAACCGCTTTGCAGCAAGCGATCGCCGCGGCACCGACCGACCTTTCCGGCTATACGGTTTCCTCAGCGGCGGCCTTTCGCGCCGCGTTGGAGGCGGCTGTCGCTGTCGCTGCCGATACCAATGCCACCCAGCTGCAGGTGAATACAGCGCTGGCGGCGCTGCAAACCGCCCAGGCGGCATTGGAAATCGACCGCGGCACCGATCCGGCAGACGAAGAGCTGCGCTTTTCGGCAACAGACGGCATCTATACCCGCCTGATGTACGGCACCATGTTTTATACCGATTGGAAAACCGGCGATACCGCTCCGACCAATATGAGCGGTTCGGCAGCCAATGGTGCCAACAAGAATATGGTGCTGCAAGCCACCGTGACCCTGACACCGCTGCGCGAAGGGGTGGATGTGTCCACCGCGTGGAAAAAGATGGGATTCCGCCTGCGTTCTGCGTGGGTGAACAACACCGAGCAAGCGGCGCAGTTTTATATGATCACCCCGCAGGATGTCACCATGAACGCAGACGGTTCGTTCCAAGTGGCGATTCCGCTGTCGCAAATCACGCCCGCCCAGATCAATTGGCAGGATGTGTGCGATCTGAATGTGACCTGTGAGCTGAACGACCCGTACCGCTACGCCGCGCAGCAGGATAGCCCGGATATGACACTGACTCTGTCGAATGTGCGTATCGCCGCCATCGGCGCTGAGCCAGTGGATACCACCCGGCTGCAATCAGCTGTCGAGCGTGCCAACGCGGTGGATCGCGCCGCTTATACCGATCGCACAACGGCGGCGCTGGAAACGGCACTGACCGCTGCACAGGCAGTTCTGGCGGATGCTGCTGTGTCACAGGTGCAGGTGGACGCTGCCTGTACCTTGCTGGAAACCGCGCTGTCGCAGCTTAAACAAGTGGTTTGGGGCAATGTCGATGAGGATGATCAGGATGCCATCACCGTAGTGGATGCACTGATGACGCTGCAAGCTGCCGCCGGTCGGGTGGAATTGTCCGCCTCTGCCCGGCGTGCCGCCGATGTAGATGGTGCCGCAGGGGTAACAGCGGGGGATGCCCTGCTGATTTTGCGGCGCGCTGCCGGAGCGACAGAGGCGTTTCCGGTCGAAGCCGATCACCCGTAACGATTCCGCCGTCTTTTGCAGTCCTCGCGCTGCGAAAGACGGCGGTTTTGCGAAAATCGCTTGCTTTTTTGAAAAAGTGGTGTATAATGCAAGTGTATATCCTAATAAAACGCGTTGAAAAAGATTATGCGTTGTGTGTTCGTGCCGCAGAGAGGGGTGTCGCCGGCTGAAAGCGCCCTGCCAAAGAGCACAGCGGAATTTCGCTTTGGAGCGGCGGGGCTGAACGCCACGGTGTGGCACAGTAGGTCCCGACGGTGTGACCGCCGTTACCGGGTCACCGAGTGCGCGCCGTGCTTTGCGGCGCGAATCAGGGTGGTACCACGGAGCTTGAGCCTTCGTCCCTTTTGCGGGACGGGGGCTTTTCTTGTTAAGGAGGTTGTTTCATGAAAGAACAAATCAAAGCGTTGCGCGAGCAGGCGATGCAGCAGCTGCAAACGCTGAGCCAGCCGGGCGAGCTGGAGGATTTTCGCGTTAAGGTGATGGGCAAAAAAGGCTCGCTCACCGGCTTGCTGCGCGGCATGGGTGCACTGCCCGCCGAGGAGCGCCCCAAGATGGGTCAGCTGGTGAACCAGGTGCGCGCCGAGCTGGAGGAAGCGCTGGAAGCCCGCGCCGCTGCGGTGCGCGCTGCGCAGCAGACGGCACGGCTGAAGCACGAAACGCTGGATGTGACCATGCCGGGTCGCCACGGCAAAAAAGGCGGACTGCACCCGCTGAACATCGTGCTGGAGGACTTGATCGACATTTTCCAGTCGATGGGCTTTGATGTGGTGGATGGTCCTGAGGTGGAAACCGAATACTACAATTTCGAGGCGCTCAACCTGCCGGCGGATCACCCCGCGCGGGATATGCAGGATACCTTCTTCCTGAGCAACAGTTTGCTGCTGCGGTCGCAGACCTCGGCGGCGCAGATCCGCACGATGGAGGATCGTCAGCCGCCCATCCGCATCATCTGCCCCGGTCGTGTGTACCGCGCGGACGAAGTGGACGCGACCCACTCGCCGGTGTTCCATCAGGTGGAGGGTCTGGTGGTGGACAAAGGCATCACCATGTGTGATCTGAAAGGCTGCTTGGAGCAGTTTGCCCACGAGATTTACGGGCCGGAGACCAAGGTGAAATTCCGTCCTTCCTTCTTCCCGTTCACCGAACCCAGCGTGGAAGTGGATGTCACCTGTTCGGAATGCGGCGGCAAGGGCTGCCGGGTGTGCAAAGGCTCCGGTTGGATCGAAATTTTGGGTGCCGGTATGGTGCACCCCAATGTGCTGCGCGGCTGCGGCATTGACCCGGAGGTATACTCCGGCTTCGCGTTCGGTATCGGGCTGGATCGTCTGACGACCACCCGCTACAAGATCAGCGATATTCGCCTGTTGTTTGAAAACGATCAGCGTTTTCTGGAACAGTTTCGCTGATACACGCGGGAAAGGAGTGAATGGTAATGAAAATATCGCTTAGCTGGTTGAAACGGTATGTAGACATTGATGTTCCGGTGCAGGAACTGTGCGATAAAATGGTGATGAGCGGGTTCGAGGTGGAAAGCATCGAGGATCTGTCCGCCAGCATGAGCCGGGTTGTGGCCGGCCGTATTGTGAAATTGGAAAAACACCCCGACGCTGACAAGCTGCAAATTTGCCAGATCGATGTGGGCGAGAGCGAGCCGGTGCAGATCGTCACCGGAGCATCCAATGTGTTCGAGGGTGCAATGGTGCCCGCGGCGCTGCATGATTCGCATCTGCCCAACGGCATGCACATCAAAAAAGGCAAGCTGCGCGGGGTGCCGTCCAACGGTATGCTGTGCTCCGGCGAGGAGCTGTGCCTGACCGAAGAGGATTATCCCGGTGCAGGCGTTTACGGCATCCTGATTTTGGACGAAAAAACGCCGGTGGGCGCGGATATGCGCGATGTGCTGGAGATGAACGATTACATCATCGACTTCAAGATCACCGCCAACCGCCCGGATTGCCAGAGTGTGCTGGGTGTGGCGCGCGAGGCGGCGGTGGCGCTGAACAAACCGTTCCACCCGCCGGTGCCGACCTATACCGAAGCGGGCGGCGATATCCGCGAGCATATCGCCATCACGGTGCAGGACAGCGACCTTTGCCCCCGCTACTACGGTCGTGTGGTAAAGAATCTGCGCATTGCACCGTCGCCCGATTGGATGAAACGCTGCCTGAAAGCGGCGGGGATGCGCCCCATCAACAATATCGTGGATATCACCAACTTTGTGATGCTGGAAACCGGTATGCCGATGCACGCGTTTGATATGCGCGACATCCGTGGTCGGCAGATCATCGTGCGCCGCGCCAAAGCGGGGGAGCAGATGACCACGCTGGACGGCAAGGAGCATACCCTCACCGGCGATATGCTGGTGATTGCGGACGGCGAAGCGCCGTCTTGTCTGGCGGGCATCATGGGTTCGCTGGACAGCGAGATCAAGGAGGATACCAAAGACCTGTTTTTGGAATGTGCCAAGTTCCGCCGCGACAGTGTGCGGAAAACGGCGCGCGCGCTGGGCATCCGCACCGAAGCGAGCGCCCGGTTTGAAAAAGGCGTGGACATTTTGCAGGTGGAGTTCGCGATGAACCGCGCGCTGCAGCTGATTGACGAGTTGGACGCGGGCGATATCATCAGCGGTGCGCTGGATGAGCACGGCGAGTTGCCCGCTCCCCGCAAGCTGGATGTGCCCGCTTCGCGCATCAACGATCTGCTGGGGCTGGATATTCCGGCGGAAACTATGGCGGATATTCTGAACCGGCTGGACATCACCACCACGTTGCAGGATGGCGTGCTGCACTGCGAAGTGCCCTCCATCCGCGACGATGTGGAAGGTCGCGCCGATCTGGCGGAAGAGGTCATGCGCATCTACGGCTATGACCACATTGTGGGCACGCCGATGACCGGCGCGGTGGTGCGCGGTCGGAAACTGCCCGCCCGCATCAACGATGACCATTTGAAAGCCACGCTGGTGGCGGATGGTGTGCGTGAGATCACCACCTATTCTTTCATCAGCGGCAAAGCGGTTGACCAGCTGGGGCTGCCCGCGGACGACGCGCGCCGTCAGGCGGTGCGGCTGCTGTATCCGCTGGGCGAGGAGTATTCCACCATGCGCACCCAGCTGATTTCCAGCATGCTGACCGTGTTGTCCACCAACTATAACCGCAAAAATACGGCGGTGCGCTTCTTTGAAGTCAGCCGTCTGTTCCTGCCCAAGGCGCTGCCGTTGACCGAGCAGCCGGACGAAGTGCCGGCGCTGTCGTTGGGTCTGTACGGCAAGGATGAGGATTTCTTCACCCTCAAGGGCATTATCGAAGACATTGTGGACCGGTTCCAGGTGAAAGCCAGCTACGAGCGCTCGCAGGAGGTGTTCCTGCATCCGGGACGCCAGGCATCGCTGGTGGTGAACGGCGAAAGCATCGGATTCTTCGGCGAAGTACACCCCGATGTGGCGGCGCGGTTTGATCTGGAGGGCGTGCGCGCCTATGTGGCGCAGATCCGTCTGCCGGAGCTGTACGCGGCGGCTGACCCGGTGACCATCTATCGCGCGCTGCCCAAATTCCCGGCGGTCGAACGCGATATCGCGCTGCTGTGTGACGAGGAACTGCCGGTGGCGGAGATCGAACAGGCGATCCGCGCGGGCGGCGGAAAGATCCTCGAAAAAGCGGAACTGTTCGATGTGTATCAGGGCGAGCAGATCGAGTCCGGCAAGAAGAGCGTGGCGTACAGCCTGCTGTTCCGTTCGGCGGACGGCACCCTCACCGATGAGCAGATCGACGGGGTTCTTCATAAAATCTTTAAAAATTTGAAGCAAAAAGATTGCATTCTGCGCGGATAAGCGCTTGCTTTTTTCGGACAAATGGGGTATACTATACCCCACGGTACCGTCGGAACGTGTACGGAAAGGAAGGTTGCAGTTATGCTGGACAGAACCCAAACGTTTTCGCTTGGCGATGACAAAGAGCGCGAAATGAAGATCATCCTCACCCAGGTGTACGATGCTTTGCGCGAAAAAGGATACAATCCGATCAACCAGCTGGTGGGCTACATCCTTTCGGAGGATCCGACCTACATCACCACCTACAACAATGCGCGCAGTCTGATCCGCAAGATCGACCGCGATGACCTGTTGCGGGCGTTGGTGCGTTCCTACCTCAACAATTAGGAGGAGATTTGATTGGCAGAGAAAGCCGAAAAACAGGCGTTTTTGACCTATAAAGAGCGTCCGCTGGTGCGCTCCGGCAACATCCTGTATTATGGGGATATGTCGGAAAAATGCGTTGTGATGCTGCAGATCCTGTCCACCAAACAGGTGGGGGATATGACCATGGCGGATAAAGTGCAGGTGCAGTTGCTGTCCACCGATCCCGAGCTGCGGATGAAAGACCGCATTCTCAAAAAGAGCGAGAAAGTCGGTTTGTACAACGCGATGGATGTGGGCGCGATCTGGCTGGAACGCGAGCTGGCGCAAAAATAAGGATAAACGCAAACCCCGATGCAGATGTCTGTCTGCATCGGGGTTTTTCGTGTCCTTTGGCGGTTTTGTCCGCCGTGTGGTCTATCTTTTCCCGCCGGTGCATATAGTCCCATAGACACATTAGCGGACAACAAAGGAGAGATGACCAGATGGATATGAAAACGCTCACCACCACAGCGCCGTCGAGCAGTGTTCTGTTCGATGGCTTTGACGAACGACCGGTGGATATGGATTTTGTGCTGCCGGACTATGACCCCGATATTGCCGCGGTGCTGAAATGTCAGCTGACGCCGCTGGTGCAATCCCAGCAGATCAACGGCGATCAGGTGCTGGTGGACGGCATGGCGACGATGCGGGTGATGTATCTGGACGAAGCGCGCCGGTGCGTGCGCAGCTGCGAATTTTCCCAGCCGTTCAGCAGCTCCTTCACGGTGGCGAATATGGTGCCCGGCGCGTGCGTGCAGGTGACCACCAAAACCGATTATGTCAACTGCCGCGCCACCAGCTCCCGCCGGTTGGATGTGCACGGCGCCTTCAGTGTCAAGCTGCGGGTCACCGCCGCCGGAGGACAGGAGATTTTGCAGGATGCGCAGGGCGACGGCATCCAAAAGCGGGCGTTGAATCTGGTTTGCTCGGTGCCGGCAGCATCGGCGGATAAATCGTTCACCATCAACGAGGTGGTGGAGTTGGGCAGCGGCAAGCCGCCCGCCGAAGCGTTGATTCGCGGCGAAGCGGTGCCGGTGCTGACCGATTGCAAGCAGATGCTGAACAAAGTGGTGCTGAAAGGGTGCCTGTATCTGCGCCATTTGTATGCCAGCGACGCGGAAAACGGTGGTATGGAGCAAACCGAACACGAAATTCCCTTCAGCCAGATCGTGGATGTCGAGGGCTTGCAAGACGACTGGCAGTGCGATGTGGAGGTGGAGGTCGCCTCCTGCGAGGTACAGATCACCGCCGATCCCGGCGGCGCGGGAACGCTGCTGTCGGTCAGCGTCAAGCTGACGGCACACATCCGCTGTATTCGCAGCGAGGAGGTGCAGGCACTGACCGATGCCTATTCCACCCGCTGCCCGCTGCGGGTGGATACCCAACCGCTGGAAACCGAGCAGCTGGTGGGGCTGCACCGGGGCACTGAGATCATCAAGCAGACCTTCGATCTGCCGCCGGATGACATCGCCGGTATTGTGGATCTGTGGGGCGATGCCGCGGTGGCGGGGGAGCGGTGCGACCCCGATAAAGCGGTGGTGGACGGTCGTCTGATGGCGTATATGCTCACCCGCAGCGCTGCGGGCGAGGTATCGTATTATGAGCGGCCGGTCAACATCACGCTGGAATACAGCGACCATTGCGACCGCATGGTGACCCAGCTGCGGGTGGTGCGGATGCAGTATGTGGTCAACGCCCAAAAGCAGGTGGAGCTGCGGGTGGAGCTGGCGGTGACCCGCCGGTGCTACCGTACCAACCAATGCCGCGCCGTGTGCAGCGTGACCGCCGACGAGGGCGAGGCATTCCCGCCCGAAAAGGCGGCACTGAAAATATACTATGCTTCTGCCGGTGAATCCTTGTGGCAGATCGCCAAAAGCTGTCATACCTCTATGCAGCAGGTGATGGACGAAAACGACCTGGCTGCCGATGTGCTGGAGCAGGATACCATGCTGCTGGTTCCGCTTTGCTGACTATATAATGCAAGCGCCCCCATCGATGGATGGGGGCGCTTGTGTTTGGTATTTCATTTATCCGACCGGGGTGAATCCCTCGTCGCTGCCGTTGCCGCCGATGTCGGTGCCGACATCACCGGTGCCGATATCGGTGCCGCTGATCGTCAGAATATCGGCAAAGGCAAATCGCTCAATGTCCAGCGCTGGGCTTTCATATGCTTGTTTCATACAATATCATCCTTTCTCGTGGGTTCAGATGGTTCCTTTTTGCACCGTTACGGTACCGTCGCTGCCGGTGTGGAATTGGAACACATACGGACTGAACACCGTTTCGCCATCCACGATCGCGTATGCTATGGCGTAGCGATAGCTGTCCGCTTTCACATTCAGCAAATGGGTCATATACTGCTGATTGCTGCCTGTTTTGGACGATTTGATTTTCACAAACTGCCCGTCGGTCGGGTTACCGTTTTTGATGTTATTAACCTCCGCTGTGGTGGCGGTGTAGTACACACCGTATTCTACCGATGTCTCTGCCGAGTGAATATAGGCCTGAGCGATCACCGTCAGCACATAGGAGTTTTTGTATTCGTTGTACTGGGTGGCGTATTGCTGAATGTTGACCGAGGTTTCCGGCTCATATGTCTGACCATCCTCCGCCAGCACCACGCTCACTTTATTCGCGCCGGTCACATAGAAGGTGAAGGTATCCTTGCCATAGCCCACTTTTTGACCGTCCAGCTCCCAATAGGCCACGCTGCCGTTGGTGGCGCTCGCCAGCTTCAGTTCCACCCGATCGTCAAAATGGATGTCCTTGATCTGCGATTCGATAATCGTGCAGTTGGTGGATTCGATGTCGGCGCCCACTGTGACGGTGTAGGTCAACCGCTGTCCCTCGTTATCCCCCTCGGAATAGACCGGGCGTACCACATACGGGTCGTCCTGGTTTTTGTAGGTATCGAACAGCGTGTCCGCATCCGCCGCGTTGTCGTTCCATCCGCAGAAGGTGTAGCCGCCGAGGTTGGGTGCCTTGACGGTGGACAGCTGCTCGGCAAGCTCTGTGCTGGAGGCCACGGTAGTGGCGTACACTTCCTCGCCGAATCGGCCCACAAACTGAACCTTCATGGAATCGCTCGGCCAGTTGCTGGCGGTGTCAAACGCGCCATCTGCCAGCCCGACAAACCGGATATGGTCAATGTTGCCGCAATATCCGCTATCCTCATTGGCGGAACGGTTTAGCTTCAAATAGATTTCATGATCGCCGGAGCCGAGCGTCGCCAGCACATCGGCGGACACATCGCAGGAGAAGGTATCCCAGATATTCCAGTTGTTGGTGCCGGTGTACATGCTGGCGGAAACGGTGATGCTGCCCAACTCCACACCGCCGGTCAGCGCCGTCGTCGGGGTGTATTGGCCGCGCACACCGGTGGCGGTCAGCTGGCTCCACGCCACATCCATATCCGCATACAGCGTGTAAGTAATGTCGCTGTGGTGAGCCGTCGCTGCCCGCACCAGCACCGCTTCCAAATTGTCGATGTTGGCTTTGCCAAGATAGATCGTGTCACCATTTTTGGTGCCGTCCAATTTGGTGGTATGCGGCCAGGCAGAGACATAGTTCGATGCGCCCCATACATAACCCTCACCCTCTATGGTGCATACATCCATCTGGTTGGAGGGCAGCGTTTCTTCGTGGTACAGGGTAAAGTCAATGTAGTTGCCGGCGTAGGTGGCGGTGGTTTCCGGCACAAAATACAGCGTGTCGGTACCGCTGACATCCAGTGTCGACAGGTCATAATACGAGGTGCGCAGATTGTCCACCGTGTACCACTGGTTAGATCCGCTTATGCGGGAGTTGTCCAGCGTCAGCGTGGTGACCAGATGATCCTCCGCCACCGCGCCTTTGTATACTTTCAGATCGGTTAGATGAAAATATCGGTATTATCGCTGCACTCGTGCAGCCCTTCACCGGGGATATAGGCGGATTCCAGCGTGCGGCAGCTTGTGGTGCCCACCGCAATGACCCGATGGCCGGTGCGCTTTGCTTCATTGATGAGATCCGCCGCTTCCTGCGATACCCAGTAGTGCTCCGAATGCATATGGTGCTGTGTAACGTCATCTACCTTTACAGGCCGAAACGTCCCCAAACCCACATGAAGTGTTAAGTAGGCGATCTTTACACCCTTATCCTGTATCTTTTTCAGCAGTTCCTCGGTAAAATGCAGACCTGCGGTGGGTGCGGCGGCGCTGCCCAGCACCTTATTATAAACAGTCTGGTAGCGCTCCCCGTCCTCCAGCTGCTCGGTGATGTATGGCGGCAGCGGCATCCGGCCTACCTCATCCAGCACCGCAAAGATATTATTCCCCGCATATTCGAACTTCACCCGGCGGTTGCCGCCCTCCAGGATCTCCAGAACCTCGGCGTGCAGAAGTCCCTCGCCGAAAACAAATCTTGCACCGGGCTTTGCACGCTTTCCGGGGCGCACCATCGTTTCCCATTCGTCATTTCCCAGCTGCTTTAAGAGCAGAAACTCAATGGCGCCGTCTGTCCCCTCTTTCTTCCCGATGAGCCGGGAGGGCATGACGCGGCTGTTATTGACAGCCAGCACATCGCCGGGGTGCAGGTAATCCAGTATATCGGTAAAAACCTTATGCTCGAGCTCGCCGGTTTTTTTATTCAATACCATCAGTCGGCTGCTGTCCCGACGCTCCAGCGGCGTCTGGGCGATCAGCTCCTGCGGCAGGTCATAGTAGTAGTCGGAGGTCTTGGTCATCAAACGGTCTTGCATCTTATCACCTTATCTTTTAGTCGAAAGAATTCGCTCAATCATTATAGCATAATACTGTCTCCCGCACAATAAAGGAATGCCATGGAAAAACCACCGGCAAAACATTTACCGGTGGCTATGTGATGAAAATGTATCGGGTCAGGACTCTATGCGGCGTTCCTTCAGGAAAAGGTGCTGCCCACTATACCGATAAACAGGCTATTATGGTATCCTTCAAAAAAGTGAAGGATTGGCCCCGTCCTCAATTTGGATCGTCAAGTGCTTGCCTTACATCAGCGGTTTTTTCGCAAAGGAAGCGAAAAGACGGGACCATTCCCGAAAGCAGCATGGCGGACAGCCGCGGAAAAACAAACGGCACAACTACGGCTACCGGATGAAAAGCCGGGAATGTAAAGCCGACATAAAAAGCGGCACAGATCAGAAGCATTCTGGCAGGAACGCCGGATTTGATGATTTGCTGCGCCGCCTCCGGGGTTTCGGCAGATGCCGCACGCTTCATGACAAAATGCAGCAGTACCAAATTGACAATACAAACACCGCAGCCCTGTGCCGCACCATACAGAACAGATCGATCCAGTTTCCCGAGCAGACGAAAAACACCGAGCATCGCGCAGCCGCAAACCAGCACGCAAAAAGGCATCAGTAACACGCTTCGCTTCTGTTCGTTTTGTTGTTTCATAACGATCTCTCACTTTCCGGAAAGTTTTGCGGGGGCTTTCTTTTCCGCCGGAGCGGAATTGATCCATACAGCCGAAAGAATAAGCACAATGCCAATGAGCGTAAATACCGTGACTTTTTCGTGCAGGACGATCACACCGCAAACCACAGCCGTAATCGGCTCAATAAGTGTGGCAAAGGACGCCTGCGCTGCACCGATCCCGGCGATACCGATATTAAGCAGCAGGAAGCTGAACGAAGAAATGGCTGCGGCACCGAAGGTAAACAGCGCAGCGGAGCCGGTGGCCGGCAGCGTGAACTGACCGCTGACGGCATTGATGACGGCAAATACCGTTCCTGCTGCGGCAGCCATGTAAAAGACTGCGCTCCAAACGGGCAGCTCGCCTATTTTGAAGTATTCATTGCCGAAGATGTAAAACGAATAGGTAAAGGCGGAAGCAAGCGCCAAAAGGAACCCCATGGGCCGGAAATGAGTGGAGTCGGAGCCAATGACTGAAATAAACAAAAGCCCGAGAATGGAAAGCACGATGGCAAGGTATGCCGACGGCCCCAAACGGCGGTGCATAAAGACAGCACATGCCACCGTTACGATGGACGGATATAAGAACTGAATGACGGTAGCGGTTCCGACCGCAATATACTGGTAGCTCATGGTAAGCAGAAACACGGTAAATCCCATGCCGCAGGCGCCCATCAGCAAAAGGGGCAGCACCTTTTTGCCGGAGATACGGAGACTGTGGCGGCCTGCTTTACACATGATGAGACAGACCAGCATAAGCAGAATGTTATTATACAGAACACAAGAAACCTGCGAGACTCCCGCCCGGATCGCGAGCTGAATGACAGTGGGCGCAACGCCGAAGCCGATGGCGGCGAGGATACAAAGCAGCAGACTCTTTTTCATGCAGGAACATCTCCAAATCAAATAGGATTTTACTCCCCAAGGATCTGGAAACCGATGCCGATGGACTTATGCGCGGACAATTCATGAATGGCTAGATCACCGTAAATACAAATTGAGATTTGTTCTTCACACCTTACTACAGCCACCTTCAATCGGCAGTTCTGCGATATTTCCCGTGTGATGTGACCGCCATCCATCGCCTCATGCAGGGCATGCACCAAAGGGTGGATGTGAGCTGTCTTTTTCTCAATAATATTCGCATTCAAGCAGGCTCCCACCAGATTGTTGACAAGCTTGGGGCTGATATCGGAATTGAACCCGGACGCCATGGTGGCGACGCATTTAATCCCCATGCCTTGTAGCTCCCGGATCATTTCTTTCTCTTGCTCCATACTTTGGGTCATGGCAAGCAGAATTGCTTGTCTTACCGGGTCGAAGGGCCGTTGGTAAACATAATTCTCGTAGTTCATATTCTCTATCCTCCATTCTCTATTGTCCGTCTGCCCCGGGGAGCAAATGCTCCCCGGACCAGCCCGGTTCTTTTCCTTGGTAGCGAGTTGCTTATTTTTTCAGCAGTTCAAGGTCGACCTCGGTCTTGAGGAACTGTTCAACGGTCTTTTGGGTATCACAGATGTCATTCATGTGGAAAAGCTCCACAGGAGAGTGGGAATACCGACGGGGCAGCGCCAAAGTAACAACTGCCATACCGCTGAGTACCGCGCCTACGGCATCGGTAACATAGCCTGCACCGTTAAAGGCAAACTCCTGGTGCTTTGCACCGGTTTTATCGGCAGCATTGCGGATCGCTTCGATGAGCTTGGGGTGGCTTCCCGCACGCAGCCCAAGGCCCATAAACAGCTGGCTGTGCAGCAGGACAGGTCCTTTTTTCAGTGCAACGGGCAGCTCCTTATCAAAATCAACATCCGGAACATCTCCGCAGGGAATGGTATCCAAAAACAGGCCATATTCACAGGGATACTTATTGATGGCGCCGGTAATGCCCTTGACGGTTGTTTCCTCGATGATATTAAATGCGGCGACAATCTCACCATGGATATCCTCGGCCTTCAGCTCCTTCAGGGTCTCGATAATAACAGCACAAAGGGCGCGGCAATCGGCGGCGCGGGTGCAAATGTAATCCCCATCGGGGCCGATCCCTTCCAAGGGAGATTCCGGGACGATTTGGGCGCCGGCATGGATACCGAGCGCTTCGGCCTCTTCCCTGCTGTTAACGCAGATATCAACATAGCTCTGGTTTACCGTCTGCGCCTTGGCGATCTGCTCCGGGGTTAGCAGGTGGCCGGCACGAATACCGACGATCCCCTTTACAACGCCCTTTTCACCCTTGACCAAAACACGGCGTCCGGGCAGGCAGGCAATGGTCGCTCCGCCGATCTGATCAAAATATAGATACCCCCGGGAGCTGATGGATTTAACCTCGTAGCCTACTTCATCCATGTGGGCGGAAACCATCACGCTGGGGCCGGGATGAGCACCCTTTTTGACGGCGATGATGGAGCCGTTGGGTAACTGCTCGATGGAATCCACATCGTCCTTGATAGCGTTAAAAATGTATTCCGCAACGTCCCATTCATGGCCGGAAACACCGATAATGGCCGTCAGCTCTGCCACACGCTTGAGCAGTCTTTCTTTCATATTCATGATAATGACCTCTTTTATTATAATATAGATTGATCCTTCATTCAGCTGATTTTTTAGCCTTATACAGGAAATAAGTAATCAAAATGGTACCGAAGATGCAGCAGACAATGGTGATCCAGGCCGGTACGCCAAGCAGCCGCAGAATGATCGCCATGGGAAGTGCATACAAGGCAATCTTGAGTTTCTTCACCGCCATAGATGCAAAGCAGGCACCAAACAGCGCAGGCAGGATATAGTTGGCCATAGCCGTGGTGACGCTCTCCGGCAGGAAGGACAGCAGGGTGGAGCCGGCAACTACCGCAACGGTAAGGAACAGGATGTTGGTCACGACGGAGCCGCAGATGGCCAGAATTCCGACTACCTCACCCTTATGGGAGGAAGGCTCAACGCCCAGAACATCCTGTGCCGTGGAGGCGGCAGGCAAGCGAATTTGAGCAATGTTGCCGGAAAGGATACCGATGTAGGTACCGGTAGGCCCGAATACCGGGAAATAAGAGATGGGCTCCACCAGGTAGAAGGCGCCAAACGCCATGGCAATACTGCCCCAAGCACTGAAAACATGGGAAGCATCCGGCCAGATACCGTGCGCAATATACAGATAAATGTTAGGCAGAAAGCTGCCGATCATCGCCAGAATAACAGTAATCGTACCGATCCTGATCGAAGGCTTTGTAAAGCTTTTTACATACTGGTCCATTCGTTTGATCCTCCTTTTCAGTTATCGCACAAGCGCACCGACAATAATGCCGATTACAATGGCAATGCCGAGACCGTATTCCTTTAGCCATGGCATCTTCTTGCTGAACTTAACACAGCCAAGCATCACAACGGTGCCGGCAATGCAGGCCCATGCCTGCGCAGGGTCAATCACGATCTTATTGTAGTACTGGGAAGCCATATAGCCGAAAAGGCCTATGGATGCGGCACAGGTGATCAGACCAAGCCAAACATCATCACCGCCGCCCACCTTTTGGCGCAGGCCCTCCATGCGGGGCGTAAGAAGAACAACAAGCAGCCAGCCGCAGCCGTTCAGCGCCATTGTAAGCCAGGAATTCGCCATGGCGTAAATATCATACCCTGCACCGCCCAGCTCCACGCCGTATGCTGCTGCACCGGTAGTTGCTGCCGTCAGCTCGGTGGGGGCAGCGCCGATCATGGAAAGACGCATCCACGCAAGGGGACCGCCTACTACGGTGATCATACTGATTGCGCCGATAAAGCAGGACAAAGACGGGCCGATGGCAGTAACCATTCCGCACTTAAAGCTCTTGGAACAATCGGCCTTGGAAAGACCGACCAGCGGGGCATTTTTGTAGCACAGTTTGGCAAAGGCAACCGACTGTATTACAATAATAATTACACATGCGCCCGCACACAGCCACACAGGCCAGCTATTGGCGATCTGCAAATAATCCATACAAGTAACCTCCTGTAAAATACACATTGTCTTGTTTTTATCGCTTATCCGAAGGGCCGGCCGAACCATTCGGACATAACAAAAAGAGAGCAAACTGACATTACATGGGATTGCCCTGTAATGGAATCTACTCTCTGCTCGTTACTGGTTATTTCAATGGAAGAAAGTCAACTGTTTTTCCACTCTATACTCAATCGTAACGGTATTCTCTTATCTCTATTCCAGACTTTATTCAGCTATATTCTCTTTTCGTTTTTTAGAATAGCACCGACCGACACTAATTGCAATATTTTTTGTGTGATCCATATCTTTTTCGTAACATCTACACAAAACAAAGTATTGATTTTTGAATAATCGATAAGCAGAAAATCCTTTATATGGGCTATTGATATATTTTTTTACAATCAAAAGATCGCCGCTTGTGCTGAAAACGGCTTTTTCCGGGCTGTGCTATGCGCTATTTTATACTGTAATTACACCCCCATGCATATGATAGCCGTTGAAGGGAGTGTATTATCCATGAAACAACTTCTATTCCGCGGAATGGCTACGGCGCTGGTCACCCCTATGCATCCGGATGGCTCCGTTGACCTGCAAACCCTGGCCCGGCTGACCGAATGGCAGATCCAAAGTGGGGCGGCGGCGCTGGTTCCCTGCGGCACCACCGGCGAAGCCGCCACCCTGACTCTGCAGGAGCGCACCACCGTTATCCGTACCGTGGCGGGCACCGCTTCCGGCCGGGTACCGGTTATCGCCGGGGCCGGCTGCAATGACACCGCCCGGGCGCTGGAAAACTGTAAAGCCGCCGCAGCCGCCGGAGCAGACGCCCTACTGCTGGTGACCCCCTACTACAATAAGTGCACGCAAAAGGGACTGGTTGCCCACTATACCGGGCTGGCATCCGCCACGCACCTGCCGGTCATCCTGTATAACGTCCCCTCCCGTACCGGCGTCACCATTGATATGGAAAGCCGCAGGGCGCTTGCGAAAATCGATAACATCGTCGGTCTGAAAGAGGCAGGAACCGACTTTTCCCTGATTGGTCAGCACCTTTCGGAGCTGCAAGACACCCTCCCCCTCTATTCCGGCAATGACGACCTTACCCTCCCGCTGGTGGCGATGGGGGCGGCGGGCTGTATTTCGGTTCTAGGTAATCTACTTCCGCATAGTGCGGCGGCCCTGTGCAATGCCCTCCTGCAGGATGACCTGCCTGCGGCAAGACAGCTGCACTATGCCATGCTGCCGCTGATGAAAGCCCTGTTCTGCGAAGTCAACCCCATCCCGGTGAAGGCTGCTATGTCCCTTGTGGGGTTCCCCTGCGGCAGCTGCCGTATGCCGCTTTCGGAAATTGAACCGCAGCATATTGCATTGCTGAAAAACTGGATAGAAAGCGCAAAACAGCACGAACTATGCTGAATTGCGCTTGCCACCGTGGGGGCTATACTATATAATGATTGATATAGACTACCCCTACGGAGGCGATCCCCTTGAATTTGACAGAAGAACGATTGCAGTACCTTGAGCTGCTTTCGCAAAAGTTCCCCAGCCCCGCCCAGGTTTCTACCGAGATTATTAACCTGAACGCCATTCTCGGCCTGCCCAAAGGGAGCGAGCATTTTATCAGCGATATTCACGGCGAATACCGCCTTTTTCTTCATATCCTTAAAAACGCTTCCGGCTCCGTCCGGCGTAAGATTTTTCAATGCTTTACCGAGGAGGAGATGCCCCCCGCCGAGGTAGACGCCCTTGCCACCCTCATCTACTACCCGGAGGAAAAGCTGGCGCTTCTCAAGGAGGAAAACGGGCCTTTGAGCACCGAGTGGTACACCGCCACCCTGCTGCATCTGGTGCAGGTCTGCCGCAAGGCCACCAGCAAATATACCCGTTCCAAAGTACGCAAAGCCATGCCACGGGATTTTGCCTACATCATCGATGAGCTACTTAACTATTCCGAGGCCGACGAGGACGATAACCGCACCACCTATGTCCATAATATCGTCCGCAATATTATCGAGGTCGGCAGCGCCGATGCCTTTATCATCGCCATCTCGGAGCTTATTCAGCATGCGGTCATTGATAAGCTGCACATCGTCGGGGATATTTTTGACCGCGGCAACGGCGCCCACAAGGTCATGGATGCCCTGACCCAGTATAACAATGTCGATATCCAATGGGGCAACCACGATATCCTGTGGATGGCTGCTGCGCTCGGTCAATGGGCGTCCATCGCCAATGTGCTGCGTAACTGCATCCGCTATAATAACTTTGACTCATTGGAGGATGGCTACGGCATCAACCTGCGCCCGCTGACCCAGTTTGCGCTGGCGACCTACCGGGATGACCCCTGCACCCTGTTCCTGCCCAGCCACAGCAAACGGGAAACCGAGCTGAAGCAGCGCCGGGAAAATGATGACCTGACTGCCAAGGTGCATAAGGCCATTTCGGTCATTCAGTTTAAGCTGGAGGGACAGATCCTGCGGGATCACCCCGAATACCATATGTCTCATCGGCTGTTCTGGGAAACGGTGGATGCCAAAACTCATCGTGTCCAAATCGATAACCACTGGTACGACCTCAAGGACTCGCACTTCCCAACCCTTTCCCCGGATGACCCCTACCGCCTTTCCCCCGCCGAGGAAACGGTCATGAACGACCTTGCCTTCTCGTTCCGCAACAGCATCCGTTTGCAGCGCCATCTCAAATATCTTCTTGATAACGGCTCCATCTATAAGCTGAATAACGGCTATCTGCTGTATCACGGCTGCATCCCCATGAACGAGGACGGCAGTCTGCACTATTCCACCATCAACGGCAAAAAGTACGCCGGCCGTGCCATGCTGGATGAATACAACCGCATTGTCCGGATCGCTTCCTACGCCCCGCGCCATTCCATCCAGCGCAAAAACGCCCTGGACCTGATGTGGTACCTGTGGTGCGGCACCCATTCCCCGTTAAGCGGCAAGTATAAAATTGCCACCTTTGAGCGTTATTTCATCGCCGATGATACCGCCGGCAAGGAGGAAAAGGACCCCTACTATAAGTGGATCGAGCAGGAGGAAACCGCCGTCCGTATTCTTACCGAATTCGGTGCCGACCCGGTAAACGGCAAGATCATCACCGGGCATGTGCCGGTAAAGGCCGGGGAATCCCCCATCAAGGCAAACGGCCGTGTCATCAATATCGATGGCGGCATGAATGAACGGCTCAATTCCGTTACCGGCGGCAGCGGCTATACACTGGTCAGTAACTCCCACCAGCTGCTGCTGGCGCAGCACCACCCCATCAATATCAGCGAATCGATGCGGAAAAATGAGGATATCCATTCCGAGCTGATGGTGGTGGAAAAATACCCCACCCGCCAGCTCATTCGGGATATTGATGACGGCAAGGTGATCGCCCGCCGTGTGGCCGACCTGCAGGAGCTGCTGGCCGCCTACCGCAGCGGTGTCATTTCGCCGAAGGAATAAAGACATTTATCATAGAAAAGCCCTGCTTCACGGCAGGGTTTTTCCTTTTATAAAGCTGTAATCCCCCATCCCCCGGGGGGGTATTGCGCCACCCGGTGAATGAGGGATTATCATTTTTGCTTCTTGCAAAAACTATTATACCGGTTTATTCCAGAACGACCTTATGGAACACCTTTTTACCCTTCTTGACGATCAGCCCGGAACGGAGCGCTGCTTCGTCAAAGCTT